>Ga0183095_10110_pt1 | contig 246849 bp, 226 predicted proteins | sample BioMet4_FD_130346 | JGI IMG/M metagenome (GOLD analysis project Ga0183095, IMG submission 130346) | Microbial communities from bioreactor (seeded with sewage sludge) at LBNL, California, USA - Biofuel metagenome 4 (v2) (version 3) | ecosystem: Engineered > Bioreactor > Anaerobic > Unclassified ...
CCAGACAAGGGAAAGGTTGAGATGTAATCTAGCCCGTATGTATGGAAATACAGAAGTCACGGTGGCCTATGTATCGGATGAAGTTCATGGCAAACTGAAATCTGATGATTTTAAATAAATCTTCTAAAAACATGATAGTTCAAGTAGACTCATGTTTGGATACATGGATGCGATTAGACTCGGGATGGATTTAATGGATTGAAATTGACCAAAGGAAACCCTTATGGGAAAATTCTTATGGAGAAGAAGAGCTTGATTTTCATAAGGGTGTCTGAAGTTTGTAAGAAACTATCGATTGGTATTCGATGTAACAAGTAAATTGAAATTAAAAAAATGCTATAGAAATATTTGCCCCAATTAAAATACCCACTGCTAGGTTTATAGCAGGTTTTCATAGATCAATGCTGCTTTAAAATATAATACATTTCTGATACATCGAATACCAATTGACGTAGCCGTATGTGGGAAAACCACTTGTACGGTTGCAACAGAGGGCTAGGACTGGTGACGGTTCCTTTCTACTCTTAGGAGCTAGTATTCCATTTGAAACAATTCAGATGGAATATAACTCTGTAACTTGCAAAGTATATCTTTTAAAAAGGTCTTCATCATTGGAGACCTTTTTCTTTTTCAGTAACGGCAAAATTCTTGTCCAACTCCCCTCCTCCAGCATCTTCTCCTGTGCCAGCCCAAAAACAGGGCCCCAAATCGGGCTCCTCCTGAGCGTTTGGGGGTTGTCCTGTGGTTCGGGTTCCCCCGAGGGCAAAAACCCAGGAGAAGGGCTCCTAGCCCCAAATTGCGATTTCCACAGTAGAACCACGAGAAATTTGATGCATTTTCACCCCAGAAATGCGCATTTTACCGCGTTTTTGACTGTTACATAGAGATATATAATGAAAAGTAACAATTCTATGCAAAGGAGCTGTTATGGGAGCCAAGAATGCTGATACAACTGACGTTCAGAACGGGAAGGCGAAGAAGAAGATCGAATCGAAGTACGATCCGAAAACTCTTCGTGTACTGGTCAAGGAAGGTCTGGACGCTTCTACAATAATGGAGCGTATGTGCATCAAGCACAAGCAGACCCTCAAACAACACGTTGGTAAGCTCAGTAGCACGGATCATGTGCTCTACGAGGTGAAGGGACTTTATCTCAAAGACTCGAAGCGGTCGAAGGTGAATCAACAGGGCATCCTGAAGATCAACCTGAAGGCCTATGATCTTGGTGATCTTGAAGTCAACGAAAACGACGAATTCTCTGTCGATGTCAATGACGGAAAGATTATCCTGACAAAGATTCTCCCATAACACTCCAACTGAAATGTCATGTGGTTTATCTGCATGGCATTTCTTCTTTTTAACTCATTCAATAGCAATGTACTTTTATTTTGACAAAAGAGATTCTTATTTGAAAGACATATTCATGGAAATATTTATCTAAGTGACATCGCATGATCCTTCGCAAAATATTTGCGATTTTAGTCAAAAAACTACAGATATTAGTATTTTAAGGAAAGAACGGTTTTACCCAATATCGTACATTGGGACGAGTAAAATCAAGAAGTCCAAGGACTACAAGCCGTTAAAGTGCCCCAGGGAGGGATCGGGTTGAACAAGGCAATTTTCAATGTTTCTTTCCAACCGTCTAAAAAGGAAAAACCTAATTGGAGGATTCTATGAAGGTTAGTCCGATCATTAACGCTAAAGATATCAAGTGCATCAAAAGACTCTTGATTAATCGTCCTCGTGACCGCTTACTCTTCATTTGTGGGTGTAACTCAGGACTGCGTGTACAAGATCTCCTGGCTTTGAAAATTGGCGATGTAAAATATACCAATGTTGGTGACAGGATTGTCATCCGTGAAAAGAAGACGGGCAAAGAAAACGTTTTCATGATAAACAAGGAAATCAAAGAGGCGCTTGACGACTATTTGAAGACCATCGAGGCTAAAGATGAACTGTTTCTGTTCAAGAGCAGAAAGGGTTCGAATGCACCGTTAACAACTTACGCGGTGACCATGTACGTGCAGCAATGGTGCGATGCAATCAACCTTCCAGGCAACTATGGGGCGCATTCCTTGAGAAAAACCTGGTGTTACCATCAACGGAAGACTTATGGGACATCGTGGGAGGTTATTGCCAAGCGTTTGAATCATAGCAGTCCGAGCATCACACGCCGTTATATCGGTGTAAAGGAAGAGGAAGTCGAAGAAGTTTTAATGAAATCGATCTAAACCTTTAACAAGGGGAGTCACATCCCCTTTATTTGAATCCCCCTGTTTCTGGTTTCTCTCCTCGGTTTTGTAAATCAAACATCAACCTGAAAAGTAGAGGTTTCTATGAGTGTCTATCAACGCGATAGTCGATGGATGGTCTATTGGCATGACAACTACGGCAAGCGTCACGACAAGTCCTTTGGCAGAGGTGATCTTGCTCAAGCAAAAGCACTGGCATTCGATAAAGCTGTTCAAGATGCGATTCAACTTGGTTTACCGATTCCTGATCCTGAAACGGTTACGTCAACGGTGGTGGCACCTGTGGCAGCAGGAACACTTCCGTCAGTTCCGTCACAAGTTGTCGGCCAGGTCGTCGGTGGGATCACTTTGTCCGATCTCGGGAAGAAGTACCTGGATCACATGCGAGCATCTGGACGAACGGAAAAGCACATCCGCAATATCGAGCGGTTGCTGGAGAACCAGTTCGTTCCGGTCATCGGTGACAGGCCAGTTGACACTTTAACCTATCAACAAAATATGGTGCCGTTCATTCTGCACTTTAAAGGAGTTAGTGATACTACAGGGAAATCAAGGTCGCAGTATACGGTCAATAAGTACTGTGATTATTTGAGTTTCATCTTCAACTTTGGCATCGACAACGGTTTCACCAGCGTCAACCCGCTGAAGAACTGGAAAAAGCCCAAGGTGCAGCCCTGGGATTTGAAACTGACACTGGAGGACGCAAAGAAGATCATGGCCTGTGCCGAACCGCATCTGCAATGGGCTATGGAGGTCTGCTTCAACCTGGGCACTCGACCTGGGAGTGTCCCGAAAACTGTGTAAACGCCCTTGGTTGATGGCTCAGCAGAGATAGTCCTTGAGGCGTTCCTGGAAGAAGATCGACAGCTGGGCCATGATCTCCTGCCAGTTCCTTGTTCGCATCGTCCAGCGCTTCTCGGCTTCGGCCACCGCCAGATACAGCGCCTTAAACAGGGCGATCTCCGTCGGGAAAACGCTTTTCCCTTTCACGGTCTTTCTTACCCGGCTGTTGAGACTCTCAATAGGGTTGGTGGTGTAAATCAGCCGCCGCACTGCTTCGGGATAATTGAAAAAAGTCGCCAGTTCTGTCCAATGACGCTTCCAGGACAGCACAACCTGGGGATACTTCCGCCCCCAGACTTCCTCGAACTGGGTCAGCGCCATGAGGCCCGCCTCCTCGGTGGGTGCTGTGTAAATCGAGCGCAAACAGGTGGCAACTTCCTTGCGGTCCTTCCAGGTCATCTGCGCCAGCGAATTCCGGACCTGGTGGACAAGGCAACGCTGGATCTCGGCCTGGGGATACACGGCCCTGATGGCTTCGGGGAAGCCGGTCAGCCCATCCACGGCGAAAATCAGCACATCGTTCACGCCCCGGTTTTTGAACTCATTGAGCACGCTGAGCCAATACTTGGCTGATTCGCTCTGCCCAAGCCAAATGCCCAGACACTCCTTTTTCCCCTCCAGGTCGATGCCGACCATCAGGTACGCAGCCACGTTTTTGACCCGGCCATCCACCCGGAGTTTGAGAAACAGCGCGTCCATGAACACGATAGCGTAAATCGGCTCCAATGGCCGATTCTGCCATTCCTTGGCCTTGTCGATGACGGCATCAGTGATGCGGCTGACCGTCTCGGGCGAGATGTCGTGGTTGTAGATTTCCTTGACGTGGTGCTGGATATCGCGGGTGCTCATCCCCTTGGCATACATGGAAAGGATGAGTTCCTCGAAGCCGCCAATGTCTTTGTGGCGCTTCTTAACGATGGCTGGCGCAAACTCGGATTTTCGGTCCCGGGGCACATCGATGACGATGGGGCCGACCTTCGAGGCAAGCTCTTTCTGGCTGTAGCCGTTGCGGCGGTTGCCGGGATCACTGTCCGGCGTTTGGTAGCGGTCATAGCCAAGGAAGCCGGTCATCTCGGCCCCCATGGCCGTTTCGACCACGTCCTTGATCATAGAGCGGAGAACAGAATTGAGGTCATCCAGGCTGGTGATCTCTCCCTCGAGCACCTTCCTGGCCAGTTCGTCACGGTTGATCAGCACAGAAACCTCCTGGGACTTTCGCCCCTTAGTGGAGGTTTACACTGTTTTCGTTACAGGCCCAGCGTCCCATGGCCCGTGCCTCTGATGCCAACAAGCCTTCCAGGAACAGGACCCATTCGGAATACGTCTGTATCTATTGCTGATGGTTAGACATTCTGATACCAAACATTATGTTTAATGTGCCATGTCACTGCCGGGTGTGTCCGGCCCGTCAGTGATAGCCCCTCTTAAAACACTCCGCCTGACGGCTCAGGAGTGGTTTGTTTGTGCAGTTGCTGCCTGTGGCTTTCTCTTTGATAGCTATGAACTGCTTATGCTTCCGCTCGTAGTGCGCCCGGCGCTCATGGAGTTAGGCGGCATCCGTCCCGGATCGCCGGAATTCACGTTCTGGTTTGGGCTGCTTTTTTATATCCCAGCCATAGCCGGCGGTGCCTTTGGACTTCTTGGCGGCTACCTCACCGACCGATTTGGCAGGCAACGCATACTTACCGCAAGCATCATGCTGTATGCGGTCTCCTCATTCTTGACAGGGTTTGCAACGAACTTGCCCATGTTGCTTGTTTTGCGGTGCCTCGTGTTTATCGGTATCTGCGTGGAATTCGTGGCCGCAGTTGCTTGGTTGGCCGAAATTTTCCCCGACCCCCGCCGGCGAGAGACCGTACTTGGAACCACGCAAGCTTTTTCTTCCGTCGGAGGGCTGCTTGTAGCCCTGGCGGGAGGTGTTGCCGCATCGTTGGCGGCTGGCCGTCCGATCAATGTTTTTGGATGGTTCACATTGCCGCCGATGTCCTTGCCGCCGATCGTCCTCCCTCATTTCCTGTCGTTTCTCGGGCACATCGACAACCCTCACGCCGATTGGCGCTACACACTTATGTCCGGGCTCGTTCCCGCCCTGCCGCTTCTTCTGGTGAGGCCCTTTCTGCCTGAATCCCCTCCCTGGCTGAAAAAACGCCTTGCCGGCCGCCTTGCACGGCCGAGTGTGGCCGCCCTGTTCTCCCCCGGGCTTTGGCGCACCACATGCCTCGTCACCGGCATGTTTACCCTGAGTTTCGCTGCCTCCTTTGGCGCCTTGCTGCAAGCGCCGCAGATCGTGCCAGGGCTTCCCGAGACCCAAGCCGCTGTTGCCGCAGCCCAGAAAATGCTTCCTTCCGAAGAATACTATGCGTCGCTTCGTGCCCAGTGGAGGGCGGCAGGGCGTCCTGAGGACGAAATCGAACAAAGGGTTATCGCCGAAAATCGCCGCATCACCGGGCCGGTGGTGCAAGGAATGGCGGCGCGCGTGACCACGTTTCAGGAAATGGGGGGGCTTACCGGTCGGTGCGCCCTGGCGGTGTTGGCGGTCTGGCTTGTCAGCCGCAGGAGGCTGTTGCGATGTTTCCTGATTCCGGCGGCAGTTGTTTTGCCGGCGACCTTCGCCTGGGCCGGCACCACGAGCCTGCCAGCCTTTGAAAGCGGCTTGTTTCTGGCGGGTTTTCTTATTATCGGCCAGTTCAGCTTCTGGGGGAATTATCTCCCCCGTGTCTATCCACTGCACTTGCGAGGCACAGGCGAGAGTTTCGCGGCCAACGTCGGCGGGCGCATGTTGGGTTCGTGCTTCGCCGCCCTGACTCAATGGCTGGCCGCCGCCCTTCCTATCACTGCAGCCCATCCCACTCGAGTCGCCTACGCGGCTGCCGGGATCGCCCTCCTGGTCACACTCGCCAATCTGATAGCTTCGCGTTGGCTACCCGAGCCTTCCTCAGGAATCCTGCCCGAGGACGCACAAGACGTTTGACAGTGGAGCTACAGCCACTTCGGAAAGCTTCGGGAGCATCCCAAAGTCGGCGGTCTCTCATCCATCCCCACTCTCCCGGGCAAGGTATTTCATGGCCAAAGCCTTCAGCTTTTGCCGGTCGGTCTTGCCCCGGGGCGTCACCGGCCACTGTTGAACAACCAGGCACGCCACAGGCACAGACAAAGCATCCACCCTGTCGGCAAGGTAACGGGTAAGCGTTTCGGCACCGGGATCGGGGCCGGTCGTGCGATAAAAGGCTACAGGAACCTGCCCGGCCTCGACATCGGGCACCCCCACCACCACGGCCTCGGCCACGCCAGGATACCCGGCCAGGACGTCGGCCACCAGGGCGGCGGCCACATTGACGGCATGGCGCACGATGACGTCCCCGGAGCGACCGAGAAACCAGTAATCGCCCTCGGCGTCGCGGCGCATGAGATCGCCCGTATCGTACCAGCCGGTTCCAATGGCCCGATGCGTGGCCATGGTGTCGTTGAAATAACCGACCATCATGTTTGCCGAGGTCACGAGGAGGCGTCCGGGACTCCCCTCGGGAACGTCCTGCCCGGCGTCGTCCACAAGCCGCATGGTCACATCGCCGACGGGCCTGCCGATGCAGCCGGGTTTGTCTGTTTCGCTGGGTGCGACCACGCTCACAAGGCCTGTCTCGGTGAGGCCGTAGAGGTTGCAATACGGCCGACCGGTGATTCGCCGGGCCGTCTCGTAGAGGGCTTGTCCTGGCGCGTCGCCACTGCTGAGCCAAAACCGCAGCCGCGAATGGTCAACCAGGGTGGCGCCCGGATCGGCAAAAAGCATCCGGGCGTAACTTGGCATCACGAGGCAATAATCAGGGCGGGCCTCCCCATAGAGGCGCCAGAACGCGTCCGGGGTCGGTTGTTCGGCCAGCACGACGGACCCACCCTGGCGCAGCATGGCCAGCACCTGGAACACCAGGACCACCGGCCGGTCGGCAGGGAAGACAGCCAATGTCGTGTCCTCGGCCGTAACGCCCAAGGCCTGAACAAAGGCTTCCACACGTCGTGCAAGTCGCTCTTGGGTGTGCGCGACAGCCTTGGGCCTGCCGGTTGAGCCGGAGGTAAAGACGAGGAGGCAGATCGGGTCTGGTACGTTGCTTCGGGGTGGAAGATCGGTCGGAGCCTGGGCGATAAAGGAGTCATATCCCCCTGTTCCTGGTTCGGGCTGATCGAGGCAGACCGTTACTGCCAGTTGCTCTCGTGCCGCGGACGGAATGGCTGCAGCCAAACTGGAGGCCAATACAAGGCCCCTGGCCCCTGTCTGCGCGAGGATCTCGGCTTGCCGGGCCGGAGGCGCGTCTTGCGAGAGAGAAACAAGGACAAGCTCAGCCCGGCAGGCAGCCAGGATGACGGTGATAAGCTCGATGGAGTTCGGAAAAAGAACGGCAAGCCGGTCGCCCGGGGCAAGCCCACGGCTTGAAAGCCACGCAGCCAGCTTGCCCGCGTCTTCGACCAGTCGGGCATAGGTGACCTGACGCGGCCCGCAACACAGGGCCACGGCCTCGGGTCGCCGCGCTGCCGTGGCGGCAACCATGCGGTAAAGGGGCATGAAACACTCCTCGGCATGCTCCCATGCCCTTGCGCCGTCGTAGGCTTTCACCCGTTAAGCCCTGGCGACGATTTCACCGAAATGCTACTTTTCTGAGAAGTCAGCTGGATCGGCTTTGATGTTTTTCCCAATCCTTTCACGCAGGGATTTACTGTACGCAGCAGTTTTTGCCTCGCCCGTCTTGTTATTGTATTTGAACTTAAACTCAACGTCGTTTGGCAAATCACATCGGTATAAGCTCCATTCCCCATCATCTTTGACAGTAGTTGGAGTGCAAAGATTTTCCTTCATGTCAGCGAGAATATCCTTTTTATCCCTGCCGACAACACGAATAATCCTTGCGTAGTATTTTCCATCGATGAACGCATAAGCGATGGCCGGCGATGCCTTCTTATGCACCGAAAGGCGGCAGTCTCCCACGTAATTATAGTAGGAAACACCTTCTTTTTTCATATAGAATACAAATTTCCCATCGTCGATATCGCTCAATTTTGATCCAAAATCAAGTTTTCCACATTCAAAAGCGTGCGCCTGTTGAGAACACAGTGCAGCAACAAAGAATACCACCACAAAAATGAATTGACGCATAACTCCTCCATCGCTTGTTGAATTGAACGAAGCTCAAGATGTCGCGACACAAATACTTTTCTACGGCCAATACCGATTTAGACTTGTTCCAGATCATGCCTCGACAGTCGTCTCCAAGTTGAAAGAGCGATTCAAGTTAAAACCGCAGAAATCATGCTTCCGTATCGCAGGCGACAAGAGAGGATATGATAGCATTTTCAAAAAATATCGCATGCCCCGCAATGACAGTCAACTTAAGAAAATGAGACTCTGAGGGCTGAGACGCTATTGGCAAAGATTCTGGGCAATCTGCGCCAGAAAAGACCTGACCTGATGGACAAGGCAGCGCTGAATCTCAGCCTGGGGATACACGGCCCTGATGGCTTCCGGGAAGCCGGTCAGCCCATCCACGGCGAAAATCAGCACATCGTTGACGCCCCGTTTTTTGAACTCATTGAGCACGCCGAGCCAGTACTTGGCGGATTCGCTTTGGCCAAGCCAGATGCCCAGGCACTCCTTGCGTCCCTCCAGGTCGATGCCGACCATCAGGTAGGCGGCCACGTTCTTGACCCGGCCATCCGTACGGAGCTTGAGGAACAGCGCGTCCATGAACACAATGGCGTAAATCGGCTCCAGCGGCCGGTTCTGCCATTCCTTGGCCTTGTCGATGACGGCGTCGGTAATCCGGCTGACCGTCTCGGGTGAGATGTCGTGGTTGTAGATTTCCTTGACGTGGTACTGGATATCGCGGGTGCTCATCCCCTTGGCATACATGGAAAGGATGAACTCCTCGAAGCCGCAGATATCCTTCTGGCGTTTCTTGACGATGGCCGGGTCGAACTCGGTTTCCGGTCCCGAGGAACATCGATGACGATGGGACCGACCTTCGAGGCCAACTCTTTCTGGCTGTAGCCATTGCGGCGGTTACCGGGATCGGTGTCCGGCGTTTGGTAGCGGTCATAGCCAAGGAAGCCGGTCATCTCGGCCCCCATTGCCGTTTCGACCACGTCCTTGATCATAGAGCGGAGAACAGAATTGAGGTCATCCAGGCTGGTGATCTCTCCCTCGAGCACCTTCCTGGCAAGTTCATCACGGTTAATCAGCACGAAAACCTCCTGGAACTTGAGCCCCTTAGTGGAGGTTTACACAGTTTTTGTTACAGGACCCTCGCGCAGGATGCCGACTATCTGCTCTTCCGAAAATCGTCCCTTTCTCATGGCTCCCTCTTCGTCGTCGGGAGTCATCTTCTCAAGTTTCAGATGGTCCCAAAAGACCAGGGCAGGTCAGAACGCAGTAGTTTCATATTATAAGCTGGTAACTACTGAAAGGAATAAACAATCAACGTGCCATGCTATCCTGTTCTCGGGTTGCAGTAGGAAATTGAACATAAAAGATCGTGCCCTCGTTTTCTTTTGTTTCAAACCAAATTTTTCCCTTATGCTTTTCGATCAATTTAAGGACAATGGCAAGTCCCATACCAGTCCCCTTACCAACTTCTTTTGTCGTAAAAAATGGATTAAAAATTTTATCTTTTATTTTATCGGGTATTCCTGAACCATTGTCAGCTATGGATATTTGAATATAATTTTTCTCATGTGAAGTCAATATTGATATAACTCCTTTGCAGTCTGCAAGTTTAAATTTTCCTTGCATAGCATGGGCAGCATTAACAATCAAATTCAAAATAATTTGATTAAAATCGCTTGCCACGCACACTAAATTTGGAAGATTTTCGTCGAACTTCGTCATTAATTTCGCGTAATATTTCCATTCATTTCTTGAAACGTTGATCGTATTTCTTATTTCTGAATTTATATTGATACTTTGTGGCTCATCAAACTCAGGGTGGGAAAATTTTTTGATTGATAATACAATTGATGAGATGCGATCCAATCCTTCAATGGTTTCATCTATCGCTGCAGGGATTTCATCAGCTGCAAAATTTATATCAAAATTGTTAATTATTTTTTCGATAAAAAGAAGTTTATCCGCAGGCCCAGGAAGAGTGGAACTAGTGCATACATATTTAATTGACTTAATTTGATTAATAATACTTTCTGCATTTTCTTTTATAAAATGAGTATTTCCAACAATATATTGAAGTGGTGTATTAATTTCATGAGCGATACCGGCGGCCATAACACCAATTGTTTCCATTTTTTGCGAGTGTATCAACTGCATTTCAATAAGTTTAATGTTCGAAATATTTGTAATAACTTCATAGGAGCCTTTAAAATGTCCATCATCTGAAAGCAAAATGGTCGGGGATGACAATACAAATACTTTTTCACCATTTTTGTTGACAAGAATCATCTCATAACTTTCTGAGACGCCTTTACCCCTAAGTAGTTGCTGTTGTATAAAGTTTTCCCTACTATCGCAATGAATAAAAGTGACAAAATTATGACCAATAATTTCATTTGGGTCATATCCAATAATTTTAGTCATTTTTGTATTAACAAATGTAACAATATTTTCAAAATCAAGGACAAGCACTCCCTCATTCATTAGCTCGACAAGATTCCTATATTTTTCTTCACTTTTTTTAAGAAGATTCTCTGCTTCAATTTGCATAATGACCGACTGTATATCATCTAAAAATTCTGTAATACTAACTACATCATCCGTGCTATAGTCTAACTCCTTATTTGCAACGGCTGCGACAGAATGAATTTTGTCGCCAACGAAATGTGGAATGACCATCAAGTTTTTTAGTTCAACATGGCCAACAGGGTATCCTTTTTTTGGTAAATCGCACGATGAGTAATCATTAATGATAAGATGGCGTCTTTGTCTAATCGCCTCAGCCCAAAGTCCAGAATCCTTGATTGGATACACAAAAGGCTTATCGATAACTGTGCAGCCCTTCATAGTTTCACCTGACCAAGAATGAATGATCATATTTTCTTCACTGTCATCTAAAAAACCAAAAAAACCATATTTACTTTTTGTGATTTCACCAATTGACTCTAAAGTTATGTCACATACTTCTTTAATGGATAGGAATCTATTCTTTGAAACATTCCAGAGATTCTCAAGGCGGGCCATAGCACATTCAAGTTTGGTTTGTGAAACAACTAAATCAGTTATGTCTTCTACAGTTGAAATTACGCCTGTAACAATACCATTTATCACAATTGGCGCTGAATTCATTGATATTATTCTTCTGTTGCCGTGTTGAGCTATTGAAAACACTAACCTCATAGGCTTTTGGTCGTCAAAATTTTTGAAAATTGGATATTCAACGATTTTCACAGGTGATCCATCAAGATTTAGCCCCTGTATCGAAGAGAGCACCTGGCGAAAATCCATATCACGCATTTCAAACTCAATTAAATCGAAAATTTCATAACATTTCTTATTCATTCGTTCAAATGTTTTTGAATTACGATATAATATCATAACACCAATGGGGCAACAGTCAAAAGAATCAAGCACAAATGATGATTCCTCCGAAAAAAAAGCTGTCACTTCACTGCTTACAACAGGCATCTTCTTTGTCTTTTTCATAACATATTCCGAGGGAAAGGTGTCTTGATAAAACTATTTCCTCACACTACCCAGAAACTGGACGGAAGAGGTAGGACTCCCAAGTTTTAGGAATTTACGCCTAGTCAAGGGTTGGTGCAACCCGCCTGGCCATAACAAAAGGACAAAAGCAGCAATATTCGCGTACTATACCTTTCGAGCTTTCACAATATAGTAAAATAATTCCTCTTCACTTACCATATCCTTGGTAAGAAGGTCGAGATAATTTCCCCTCGTCATCTCGGAGAACCGGACGTGACACTCGTGTGTCATCCGCACCCATTCTCCAGCCGAAGTGTTTCCAAGCATCAGCCCGTGAATGAAAAAATTCGTGCAGGATCTCTCCATCTCAAGTTGCCACCGTTACTTTGACATCCAGATAAGAAGCATCCTGAAGCAGGCAAAATACGGCTTTATCATGCCGTAACATTGCCGTGAGTATGGTATTGAAACCGCCATGTTCTACACGTTGCGGGCGAAATATGGCGACATGGACGCATCCATCATGGTCAAAAATGAAGATGCTTGAAAAAAAAAACGCTGACGCAAGCGCATCTATGCCGAAGCACAAATGACGACCGGAGTTCTCCGGGAGCCGCATGGAAAAAGGAGCAAGGACATCCGCCACCGTAAGAGGGCCAAAGACATCGCGAAGGAAAAGAACCTAGCCGCTGCCCTGCGTCGATTCCTCTTGGGCATTGATGGCAGCTTTTTGTGCATCAACCTCGGCCTCAGCCTGTGCTCTTCGGGTTTGAGGTTGGCCCCGCGTCCATCATCCTGAAAAGCAGTCTCTACGGTCGGTTGTTGAGATGGCGTGTGACCGATGGCGGTATTTACCAGCCAGCATGCCGAAAATACGAGAGGAATCCGTCAAGGAAGACGAGATGCTTGGTGATGGATTCGGTCAAGGGATGCCTCCGGTCCATTTTATTGTGCCATCACAAGGAGGCCATTCCCTTCAGGATACTTCTTTGCAGTGACAATCAGACAGCGAAAAATGGTTTCGAAATAAAATAAAGTCCCAGGAGTGCGATCACACCACCCGCACCTTTGCGAAACCAAACACTTCCACGTCGCATGGCTCCATTTTCCAACCAGCGCTGCACGAGCGCAGTGGAACTCCCCGCCGCCACGATAGGAAGACAGTGCCCAGCGGCAAACAGTACGATGAGGATCACTCCGGTTAGAATCTTCTCTTGGATGGTAATGATTGCTAAAATGGGCGCGATAAAGCCGAATGTACACGAACCCGATAACACTCCATAGGCCAAACCGAGAAGCAGCGCTCCGGCAATACCCTTCACCTTGAGCCGTCCCAGCATACCACTGGAGATGGAGCATTTGGCCACCCCCAGCATATCGAGGGCAACCCAGAGAAGGAGAGCACCAACAAGAATTGTCCAGTACGGTCCGACATCGCCGAGCATGCGCCCCAGCAAGGAACAAATCACTCCAATGGCAGCGATGGTCACGAACAGCCCGAAAGAGAATGCTATGGCATAGTTGGCGGCTTCCCGCCCCTGAATGATTTTGCCCTGCCCCGCGACATAGCCGACAATGAGGGGGATGGACGCCAGATGACACGGACTGAACAGGACGCTGACGATTCCCCAGAAAAAGCATCCAACCGCAGCAATGGCAAGGCTATCTGTCATCCAGCTGTTGATGGTAAGAAATAACTGGTCAAGCATGCCACGCACCTTAGTTGGCTAACAACTTATCCAACATCTCTGAGAATGGCTGTGCGTCCAAAAAACCTTCATGCCGATAGACTTCCTTTCCTGTCTTGTCAAAAAATATCTGCGTGGGAATTGCTCGGATTCCAAATGTTGTAACCTGTTCAGGATTTTCACGGACATCGATGAAAACAATAGCAGCTTTTCCCTGGTACTGTTTCTCCATGGCATCCAGGACAGGGACCATCATTTTGCAGGGGATACATGTTTTGGCACCGAGATCCACAACGGTGACCATATCCTTGACAGGAACATCCTTCGGAGAAGCGGCATATACGATTGAAGTGCAGGCAAGCATGAGAGTAAGCACACACGAAATTGTTTTCACGATGTTCTCCACGGTTAGAGTTTATGGGATTTAAGCATTAACCATGCCACTACTTATCTTTATAAAATACAATGATCTACCAATAACAACAGCGCTACACCTGTTTAACATATAAACATATACCACTTGCGTTGCGAGAAGCAATTATACACCGCGAGGAGGCTCCTCTTTATATATATGGTGGCCACCAATCAGAGTGACCGGTGGCCAACCATCACGCAAGAACGCAAATGCATTCTGCGCGGACCCTGCCTACGCCTTGAGCCACGAAAGCACGTCGCTTTTTGACGGGACCTTGCCCACCACCTTGACTTCATCGTCAATGACGACCGCCGGCGTCGAAAAAACTCCATATCCGGCGATTTGCTGAAAATCAGAAATCTTTTCCACCGTAGCGGTCACACCCGCCTCATGCACGGCTTCACGGACCAGCTTTTCTGTTTCCTTGCACTTCGCACAACCAGGACCGAGGACCTTGATTTCCATGCTTTTTCTCCAGCGTACCGCTTCGTTTTGCTAGGCAATGACCGCATTAAACAGATACCCCACCAGAAGGATACCGAGCCCCACGACACCGGCAAAAACAAGGATCAATCGGGGCTTGAGCACCTTGCGCAGGATCACCATCTCGGGCAGCGACAAGGCGATGACCGACATCATGAAGGCCAGGACGGTCCCAAGCGCGGCGCCCTTCCCGAGCAGCGCCTCAACCACCGGCACGATGCCCGCCGCATTGGAATACATGGGGATGCCGACCAGGACGGCCGCCGGCACGGACCACCAAGCGCCCTTCCCCATGATCGACGCCATGAAGCCTTCGGGCACGTAGCCATGGATTCCGGCGCCCACCGCAATACCCACCACGACATAGATCCAGACCTTGCCGACTATATCCTTGACCGCGCGCAGGCCAGCCTCGATGCGATCCGCCCAGGTCTGTTCGTCCGCGGGGACGACGGAAGGATCGGTCCGGATCTTCATGACCCAATCCTCGACATACGGCTCCAGGTTGAGCTTTCCGAGCACCCAACCAGCGAGGATTGCAACGAACAATCCGGTGCCGAGGTAGAGCGCGGCAACTTTCCAACCCAGAAGGCCGTAAAGCAGGACCAGGGCGATTTCATTGACCATGGGCGCGGAAATAAGAAAGGAGAAGGTCACGCCCATCGGGACGCCGGCCGTGACAAAACCGATAAAGAGCGGCACGGCGGAACAGGAGCAAAACGGCGTGACGATGCCGAGCAGCGCAGCCATGACGTTGCCGGCGGATTCTCTCTTTCCGGCAAGTACTTTTCTTGTTCGTTCGGGGGTAAAGAAGGTCCGAATGATGCCCACGCCGAACACGACGAGGGTGAGCAGCATAAGCACCTTGGGCGTATCATAGAACAAGAACTCCAAGGAGTCACCGAGATGACTGCCCTGAGTAACTCCGAACACCTGGTAGGTGAGGAGCCGGGAAAATCCCGGCAGCATGCCATAGACCAACCACCAGACAACCAGGCTTGGTGCCAGGAGCAGCAGGTAGCGGGCAAGTTTCCCATTGCCCATCCCCAGCCCCTCGTCCACGGTTTCTTTTGCACAGCAAGACTTGCAACCACTTGGTTCCATCGAAAATCTCCCGTTCTCGGAGCTGGGGACGGGCCGCCGCAGCGGCCCCACGTCAAACGCTTTGTCGTAGCCAACTAGCCACACTGGTTGGCAAAATGGGGGGCAACCGCCATGGCCACCGACAGCACACGGTCTTCGGTCACGGGGCTTTCGCCTTTCTGGAAGCCCAAGTCGGCAAGCTGCACGTGCGTAAATTCCGTAAAACCAGCCTGTTCCAAGGTCTTGCGCGCACAACTCAAGGGACATCCGTCGATGGCGACGACCTGGGCGGCGGCTTCGGTGGTTTTCATGATCCCGCTGACACGCCCTCCGATTCCAGCCAGGCAAAACATCTTCGCCACACCGTCCGCGGTGAGTTTCCGCGCAGCCTGATCGGCCAGGGCACCGACATCGGCGCCCCCGGAACAAGCGAAAACGAGTTTGGGGGCAGCGGAACAGCAGCAACTTTTGTTCTCGGACATGACGCTCTCCAGGTTTGTTGTCGGAATCAAGCCGTGCAGATGGACTCCGACGGTATTTGTATATTTTGCCAATCAGCAAAATATCTTGACAAAAAAATTATACCCTCTCCCCCCGCCGGGCACTGTGCGCTCGCTCAGAAACATTTTGCACGCAGGTGAAGAGCTTCAAGACACATGGGATGAGGAGCCGATAGTACACCTGCATTCCTCGTTTTTCGGAAGCAACGATCCCGGCTTCACGCAACACACTTAAATGCTTTGACATCGTCGAGATATCGATCCCCGCCAACTCGGTCAATTCGCAAACGCACCGTTCACCGCGCGACAACTCGTCAACGACAAGCATTCGCGTTTCATGAGCTAACGCCTTGAAAATTTTGACCTGCTGTGAGAATTGGCGTGATTTCATTGCGAACTCCAACCATTGACTAATTGGCAAAATAGCCAATTAATGACGCATGTCAAGACCACTTGTTAAAATAGCATAGCTCATTGTATTTTAATATGAATTTTCGGGAGAGGTGCCTTTGTCCTGGTGTTTGGAGGTCACTCCTGCCCATGCCCATACCAGAGCGTTCAAAAACCTGGGGCGTTCGCCCCGTGGTGGGGGGGTACACAATTTTCGTGACAGGCTCGGTTTTGACGTTATTCCACCGAGTTCTCCATGCTCCGCGCGGCAGAACTCCATGAGGATGGAGGGTCAGGGGTGCGCGCCACCGACTCCCGTCGTCCGACTTGCCCGTTCCATCTCTTTGCCCACGTAGGCGGCAACCTCGCAACTGAAGCTCGAAGAGAAACGCAGGCGGCCAAGGTCCAGGGGCACTGCCAGCCGGGTCAACCGCAACACATCGCCATCCGCAGCCTCGTGGGGCCAGACCCCGGCGAGAAAAAAGCCCGACGCCTCGGCCTGTTCGCACACCAAGGCCGTGGCCGGCTGGGCAAGGGGCAAATCGAGATCCACCACCGCCGCCCCGGCGATCTCCACCAGATCGACGGCGGCCCGCAGGATTTCCGGCCACTGCTGGGTATCGGCGCGCACGACCTGGATCACCCCTTTCTGGAGTTCCCGGTCGAACGAGACCTGATAAGCTCCGGGCTGGGAGGCCGGGCCAAGGGGGCCCAAAGTGAGGGGACGCTGCAACTGGTCGTAGATGCTCCCCACCATGTCCCTGTGGCGCGACGGCACATGGGCGACAGCTTTGGGCGGCGGCATCAGATACTGGAAACAGTGGAGGTAGGATTCCCGTTGGGGCGCGGTCTGGTCCAGGCGCATGGCCTTGAACCGTCGGGGGGGACAGGCGGCCAAATCCAGCCCGCACGGCTGTCCACCGATCTGGATCACCCTCTGCTGGCTGGCGGGGTGGCTCGTGACCGGATTGAGCGACAGGCCAAACAGCGCGAGTTCTCGCGCTTTGGCGGTAAGAGCGTCCGTCAGGGCCCCCATGAGGCCCCGTCCCCGGTGGGACGGCGAGACCACGAGCAGGGCGGCTTCGGCCATAGCCAGAGGCGCGGCCCGTAACAGGCCAGCATGAGCTACGACTTCGCCCTTTCCCGTGACGGCCACATAGCTGATCAGCCTGCCGCTCCCCACGAGATGCAGCAGTCCCTCGGGTCGATAAAAGTTGTCGTTTTTATAGGAATAGCCGTAGGCCAACCAGAAAATCCTTGCTACCTGGAGTGCCTCATCGGGCCGCATGGGCCGGATGTCATAGGGCTGGAGCTCCGCCCGTTGCACCTCTCCTGTTTCGGCGGCCGGCACGGTATCCACGCCCTGGGGCAGGCGTTTAATCAGGCGCAGTTCCTTTCCCTGGCGGCCACGATTGACCCAGTGCACTTCATCAACGGCGTGGCGGATGAGTTTGAAGCCGAGTCCCGAGCTGGCACCGTCGGCGTTCGCAGCCGGATCGGGCGCTTGGAGGAGGGCGGGGTCGAACGGCATCCCCTCATCCCGAAAAGTCAGGCACAACTCTGTTTCCAGGATGTCCCCTTCCAAAAAGACCTCCCCGGGCGAGCCATCTGGAAAGGCATGCTGCAGGATATTCAGGAAGGCCTCTTCCGTGGCCAGTTCCAGGGCGATGGCCTCCCTGGAGGAGATGCCTGCGATGACGGCAAGTTCGCGGACATGCCCCTGGAGAAGGGCGAGAAACCGGCTGTCAGCGGGCACGCTTGTGCGGGTGCAGAGGGACTGGGACATTATATATTTATTCCTTGATGCTGCGTTACAGTTAATCCTTCTCGTATTTATGAGGGGCACAACAGGATCGGCCCGTCCGGCCGCAGAAAGGATACCCCCCCTCGACGAAGCTTACCTTACAGGATATTATTTTTATTTGCCAAGAACCAGCTTCTGTCTCTGGTCCCGGCAAACGGGAGGTGTTTCATTGTCGCAACGGTCTCGGTGGCCCCGCCAGCTCGGCCAGTGGCTGCTCCTGCTGGCCATCACTGTGGGTGTCACCGCAGGGCTGCAGGGCATCGAGTTGCCGGCGGCCCTGCTACTGGGCCCCATGGTGGGTGGGATCATCATGGCCCTGGCTGGGGCCGACAGGCTGAACATGCCGCGCTTCCCCTACATCCTGGCCCAAGCCGTCGTCGGCTGCTTGATCGCCCGGACCGCCTCGCCGTCCCTGCTGCCCACCCTGGCCGGCAACTGGCCGCTTTTCGTCGGCGTCACCCTCTCCACCCTGGGCTTAAGCACCCTGCTCGGCTGGGGACTGTTCCGTCTGGGAGTGCTGCCCGCCACCACCGGCATCTGGGGGGTCTCGCCCGGAGGCGCCATGGCGATGGTGGTCCTGGCCGACGCCTACGGCGACGACGCCCGCATCGTGGCCTTCATGCAGTATCTGCGCATGGTATGCGTGGCGGGCACGGCGGCCCTGGTGGCCCATTTCTGGGTGGTCCTGCCCGTCGGTTCAGGCGGTGGCACGGACTGGCTGCCGGCCCTGTACCTGCCGTCCTTCCTGCCGACCCTGGCACTGATCGCCCTGGGCGCCCTGGTGGGCCGCTATAGCCCCATCCCCTCGGGCGCCATGCTGGCGCCCATGCTGGTGGGCACGGTGCTGCGCCTGTGGGGCGACATGGACATCCTCCTCCCCCCCTGGTTGCTGGTCGCCACCTACGCGGCGCTCGGCTGGAAGATAGGCCTGGGCTTCACCCCCAGCGTGGCGGTCCACGCCAGCAAGGCCTTGCCCTCCATCCTGGCCTCCATCGTGGCGCTCATGGGGTTTTGCGGCCTGCTGGCCTGGGGGCTGGTGGAGCTGTCCGGGGCGGACGCCCTGACCGCCTACTTGGCCACCAGCCCGGGTGGCATGGATTCCGTGGCCGTCATCGCCGCCGCCTGCCCCAATGTTGACCTACCCTACGTCATGACCTTTCAGACGGCACGTTTTTTACTGGTGGTGCTGCTGGCGCCGCCCCTGGCCAGGTTCATGGCTGGCAAGGTGGCCGGCACGGTGGGCGCGGCGACCGGGCGTGTGGTCGTGGAAGAGGCGAAGATACCTCCAGCGGCCGGGAGGTCTTCCCCCCGGACCCCCTGAAGCGTGTCCGGGGAAAGGTGTGCGTACCTCTGGACCATGGCGAAACTCTGGTGCCCCATGACTTGCTGAATCTGGTAACAATCTGTCCCTGCCGCGGCCAACTTGCGCTTCTCGGCAAGTGCCTCGGCCTCCGTTGCCCCTTTCGGGGCGGATTGATCCTTGCCACCCTGTTCCGGCGCATCTCCAGACCAGACCCTGCCCTGGGCGCAGTCGTTCATCCACGGACTGGAGGAGGCCGGGGCCCTTGTCCGCATTCACAACGGGCAGGCCATCCCCCGCGCGATCCGCCAACGATTCCTTGAAAAATAAGCCTACTACACCAAGCCCGGCGGCATGGGCCTCGGGGCCTCCTCGGCGCGGCTTGCGGCTAAGGCGCATGGTGGAAAAATTGCATGGGAGACCTCGGAGGCGGACGGTACAGAGGGTACCGTGCACCTGCCCTTGGTTCGGTAACGCCCGAGAGAACGAGCCGACGGCGAGTGGGATGACCCGATTCCGTGGGGAGATAATCCGTTGTGAAGGAAGGGGTTACGATGTTGAAACGCCCCCTTACCCCCTTGGGATGGCGCAGCCAAACACCTGATCGCTCCGGTTTGCTTTGGGCGCGGCCCCGAGGCTCTGGCCGACGGGTCCGGGTCTTCCGTTCAGACGATCCGTCACCTGGTGCTGCATGCAGAGTATGGTACAGGTCGTTGCCATATCAATCCGGCGCTGGGCGGTGCCAGCGGCCTTTCCGCATGGTGCGGCGGCGTTTGCGGCAATTGCAGCATCAGGTGCTGAAAGGTCTTGACAAACTGAGGAGCGGGGCCGTACTTGGACGCCAAGTTATCGACTGTTAACTTCCGGCCATCGCGCACCGTCCCTGACGGTTTGCCGGCACCGCTGGGCTGGATGGGAACAGGCTCAAATTAGAAAGGGATTCCAACGGTCAAGGCCCTTTGGGTGCTGCGGGCTTCAACGGCAACGCATGGTGCAGCAGTCTCCGTATGGACACACCCGATCCGATGCAGATAGCCAGATCTTTCACCCGCACGGCCATGGGGTTTATCAGCATTCCCACGCTGCCGCGAAAATACAATCAGAATATCGTACGCCGAAAGCTGTTGCGCGGCAAATGCTAACTCCTCCCGCCGATTCATAAAACATTTTTCCAATACTCTCTCACTGGAGCTAACTCAATACTATGTCGAGGAGGTCGGTTGGAGATGTCGTTAATATAGTAATAATTTGGTGAAATGTTTAAGCCGGATCGTGTCAGGCGTGCCCCGCCTGACCGGCAACAGAACCTGCGCATCTGGCTATGATTTGCGTATGATTTTACGCTACAGCTACAGATGGAGCAGCAGTCGGAGGTCTTTTATGCAGCGCCTTGGACATTTTTGTTTATCCAAAACGACGCTTGTGGCTTGTTTGTCTCTTTTTCTGCTCGTCGGCTGCAGCAAAGATGCATCGAAGGGGTCGCAAGGGCGTCCCATGCCTGCGGTATCCACCGTGACGCTTACGCCCCACAAGGTGACATTGACCACGGAGCTGTCGGGTCGCACCTCGGCCTTTCGGGTCGCGGAAATCCGGCCACGTGTGTCCGGGCTCATCGAGCGGCGCCTGTTTACGGAAGGCAGCACTGTTGCGGAAGGACAGCTCCTGTACCAGATCGACCCGGCTCCTTTCCAGGCGGAGCTCGACAACGCCCAGGCCGCCCTGGCCGAGGCCAAAGCCAAGTTGCCGACAACACAGTTGCGGGCCGACCGTTACAAATCCCTGGTGTCCAACAGCGCGCTCAGCCAGCAGGACTATGACGACGCGGCCAGCAATCTCAACCAGCTCAAGGCCAACATCATTTCGCTTGAGGCCCGGGTGCAAACGGCCCGTATCAATCTGGGCTACACCAAGGTCACCGCGCCCATTTCCGGCCGCATCGGCCGATCCAGCGTGACCGACGGCGCCATCGTCACGGCCTACCAGACCACGGCCCTGGCGACCATTCAACAACTCGACCCTGTCTACGTGGATGTCCCCCAATCCACGGCGGCCATGCTGCGCATGAAGACCCGCCTCAAGGAGGGGCAGCTCGATACGCCACAGCAAGACCGTGACAAGGTACGGCTCATTTTGGAGGACGGCGAGGACTATCCCCTGAACGGGACGTTGCAGTTTAGCGATGTCACGGTGGATCCCACCACCGGCTCGGTCATCCTGCGCCTGATCTTCCCCAATCCCAAAGGAGAAATCCTGCCGGGTATGTTCGTCAAGGCGGTGATCACCGACGGCGTCAATCCCAAGGCCATCCTCGTCCCCCAGCAGGGGGTTTCCCGGGACACCAAGGGCAAGCCCTACGCCCTGATCGTTAGCAAGGACAACAAGGTCGAACAGCGGATGCTGACCCTGGATCGGGCCATCGGCAGCGAATGGCTCGTCACGGACGGCCTCGCCTTCGGCGACAAGGTGATTGTCGCGGGTGCGCAGATGTTGCGCCCGGGAACGGCGGTCAAGGTTACGGAGCTTGACCAGACGTCGCAGGAACACGTCCAGGAAGCCAATGCCGGCACCAAGGCGACGCCGAAGGATGCGGGAGGCAAATAATGCTCTCGAAATTTTTCCTGGATCGACCTGTCTTTGCCTGGGTCATTGCCATCATTTTGCTCTCCCTGGGAGGGCTTTCCATCTATAGCATGCCCATTGCCCAGTATCCGCCCATCGCGCCGCCGTCGATCTCCATCACGGCCTATTATCCCGGCGCGTCGGCCGAGACCGTGGAAAATACCGTCACCCAGATCATCGAGCAAAAGATGACCGGCCTCGACGGCATGTTGTATCTGAGCGGCTCCAGCTCGTCTTCGGGCGAGGCCAGGCTTGAGATGACCTTCACCCCGGGCACCGACCCGGACATTGCCTGGTCCAAGGTGCAAAACAAGCTGCAACTGGCCATGGCCAGCCTGCCGGACGAGGTGCAGCGCTCCGGGGTCAAGGTCAGCAAGTCCACCCGCAACTACCTCATCGTCGTCGGGCTCATCTCCGAGGACGGCAGCATGCGCGGCGAGGATCTGCGCGACTACGCCCAGTCCACCCTGGAAAAGGTGCTGTCCCGGGTGCCCGGGGTCGGCGAAGTGGAAAACTTCGGCACCCAGTATGCCATGCGTGTCTGGCTCGACCCAGACAAGCTCAACAGCTTCAACCTGACCATGGGCGACGTCATCACGGCGCTCAACGCCTACAACGTCGAGGTTTCCGCCGGCCAGTTCGGCGGCGCCCCGGCCGTGCCGGGCCAGCACCTCAATTCCCCCATCATCGTACAGCACTTGCTCCAGACGCCCGACCAGTTTGCCGACATCCCGCTGCGCATCAACCAGGACGGCTCCGTGGTGCGCATCAAGGACGTGGGCCGCACGGAACTCGGGTCCGAGCGTTCCGACATAGTGGGTTTCCACAACGGCCGGCCCTCGGCGGCCATGGCCATCCGGCAGGCGTCCGGGGCCAACGCCCTGACCACGGCCCAGGCCATCAAGGACAAGATGGAGGAAATGAGCCGCTATTTCCCCCATGGCATGAAAGTCGTCTATCCCTACGACACCACGCCGTTTACCAAGGTGGCCATCCACGAGGTGGTCAAGACGCTCTTTGAGGCGGTGGTGCTCGTGTTTCTGATCATGTTTCTTTTCATGGGCAACATCCGGGCCACGCTCATCCCGACCATCGCCGTGCCGGTGGTGCTCATGGGGACGTTCGCCGTGCTCGATTTCTGCGGCTACTCCATCAACATGCTGACCATGTTCGCCATGGTGTTGGCCATCGGCCTGCTGGTGGACGACGCCATCGTGGTGGTGGAAAACGTCGAACGCATCATGTCCGAGGAGGGGCTGTCCCCCCGGGAGGCCACGGCCAGATCCATGGACGAGATCACCAGCGCCCTGATCGGCATCGGTCTGGTGCTGTCGGCCGTGTTTGGCCCCATGGCCTTTTTCCAGGGGTCCACCGGCGTGCTCTACCGCCAGTTCTCCATCACCATCATTGCCTCCATGCTTCTGTCCGTGCTGGTGGCCTTGATCCTGACACCGGTCTTGTGCGCGACGTTTCTCAAACCCGTGCCCAAGGGGCATCAACCGTCGGAAAACGTCGTGTTTTTTCTGCGACCCTTTTTCCGCGTCTTCGACAAGGTCTTTTATAAAGCCCGGGCCGTGTATGTCGGCATGGTCGGGCATTCCTTTGCCAAGGCCACGCGCTACATCCTTTTGTATTGCGGCATCGTGGTCCTGGTGGGCTTCCTGTTTCACCGCATGCCGACCTCCTATATCCCGGACGAGGACCAAGGCATTTTGACGATCCAGGCCACGCTGCCGCCGGGGACCAACACCCTGGAACAGGCCCAGGCCGTTATGCAGAGGGTGCGGGACTACTTCCTGACCCAAGAAAAAGACGCCGTGGAATCCGTCATGGACATCTCGGGCGTCAGTTTCGGCGGCCAGGGGCAAAACATGGCCCTGGGATTCGTCAAGCTCAAGGATTGGGATCTGCGCCAGGGGGACAACCTCAAGGTCAAGGCCCTGGCCGGCCGGGCCATGCGGGAGTTTTCCAAGATAAAAGAAGCCCAGGTCTTTGCCTTTCCGCCGCCGCCGGTGGTGGAGCTCGGCATGGCCACCGGTTTCGACTTCGAGCTGCAGGATCGCGGCGGACTGGGCCATAACGCGCTCATGGCCGCGCGCAACCAGCTGCTGGACATGGCGCGCCATGATCCGCGTCTGGTCCGGGTCCGGCCCAATGGCATGGAGGATGTGCCGGAATACTATCTGGAGGTGGACTGGGACAAGGCCGGCGCCTTGGGTGTGCCCATCGACTCCATCCATACGACCATTGCCGCGGCCTTTGGCAGCTCCTACGTCAACAACTTCATCCAGGGCGGCCGCGTCAAGCAGGTCTACGTCCAGGCCGATGCTCCGTATCGCATGCTGCCCCAGGATCTGAACAAGCTCTACGTGCGCAACACCGCCGGGAAAATGGTGCCCGTCGCCGCCTTTGCCACGGGGCGCTGGTCCACCGGATCGCCCAAGCTGGAGCGCTATAACGCCTTCCCGTCCATCAATATCTGGGGCGAGCCCGCGCCCGGTCACAGCACCGGCGAGGCCATGGCCGTCATGGAGTCCTTCGCGGCCAAGCTGCCCCAGGGCATCGGCTTCGACTGGACCGGGCTGTCCTTCCAGGAACGCATGGCCACGGCCCAGGGCCCCATTCTCTACGCCTTTTCCATCTTCGTGATCTTTTTATGCGTGGCGGCCCTCTACGAAAGTTGGACGATTCCCATCGTCAACATGCTCATGCTGCCGCTTGGGGTGCTCGGCGCCATTGTGGCCACGTCGTTGCGCGGGTTTCCCAACGACGTGTATTTCCAGATCGGCTTTCTCACGACGCTTGGCCTGTCCACGAAAAACGCCATCCTCATCATCCAATTCATCCAGGAGCGCATGGGGCATGGGGAAACCTTGATCGAGGCCACCCTTGGGGCGGTGAAAACCCGGTTCCGTCCGGTCATGATGACGTCTTTGGCGTTTTTCTTCGGTGTGTTGCCCCTGGCCCTGGCCAACGGCGCCGGCGCCGGGGCCATGAACGCCATCGGCACGGCGGTGTGCGGCGGCATGATTTCCGCCACGTTCATCGACCTTATCTTTATTCCCCTGTTCTTCGTGGTCGTGTCCAAGCGTTTCTCGGGCAGGAAACTGGGCCGTAGCCTGTCTTGAACCAAGGGGTCAGGCATGGCCGGATGACCGGCGCTGTTGCCGCTCGCCGCACGCACAGGGCGGCGAGCGGCAAACAGCGCCGGCCTGGACGTGCGAGGTGTCGCTGCCGCGACCACGGCACACTGCTCTGGCCAGAGGCCGCTGCTTTAGGCTGCCCGCGCAGCACGCTGCATCAGGAGGGGATTCCAAAGGGCGAGAGCCCCTTGGCCGCCGGAGGCTTCCCCCATGAATTCTTGTGCAGCGGTCGCAACTCCAGTCTGACTCAAGGTGCTTCCTTGGCGGGGCGGACGGTGAAGCCCGCCACCTGGAGGGTGGCCCGGGCCGCGGGAAGATCGAAGCCGCGCCAGGGGCCGGTGCTCGATGCCGTATCCCGGGGATTGGCGGCCTGTTCGACGATGATGGTGTTGCAGCCGCAATGCAGGACACTTGGTGTCGGCGGATGCACGCAAAGGTGCTCGCCGCCGTCCGGGTATTCCAGCCGGGCCACTGCCGCGACGCGACGCAGATAGGCTTCCGAGACCTGCCCCAGATGCGCAAGCGGTGTGCCCATGACGGAGACCCGGGCCATGACGCCGGTTCCTGACGCGCCGAGGGACCTGGCCCGACGCGCTTCGGTCAGGATTTCCGCGGGCGAATGCTCCGGTCCGAGCGGCTCGATGAGATATTGCACTTCCAGACCGCCGGCCAGGGCGGTTTCGATGGTGCGCACGCGCATCGCCACGGTGTGCCCGGTGTCGACGCCTTCACGCAGGCGCACGACGTGATAGACCATGGAAAAACCGGCATCCTTGAGCGCCTTGACCGTGTCGGCATCCATTTCGCCGGTATTGACGACGAGGTGGATGTCCTCGCCGATGCGGTCCCGGACGCGTTTCCCCAGCATAAGCAAGCGGTTCAAATCATAGCATTGGGTCGTGCGCAAAACGACGAAGTCGGACCCGCCATCCGCCAATTCTCCGGCCTTGGCGACAATCGCTGCGGCATCAAGCGGGGGCGCATTGCGATAGGCGTCCCATTTGGCGGCATGGCTGCAAAAGGAACAGCCCATTTCACACGGCGTGCTGTCAATACCGATGGCCGTCCAGATGTATCCCCGGCCGCCGGACAGTTCGCGCGTCAAGGCATCGGCGCGTTCCAGAAGCGGCTGAATCCGCTTGTCGCTCACCCGCGTATCGAGAAGCAGTTCGGATGCGTCGCCGGACGGGTTCACCGTGCTGTTGGTGGAAGCGTTCATGGTTGTTCCCATGGTTACACGGCTTGTCGCGTCTTCTGAGACAAAATGGCATCCAGGATATCACAGCCGTCGGCAAGCAATTTGGCGCAAAGTGTTTCACGAAGATTCCTGTCTTTCATGCAGTTACGGCCTTCCTCGGTGCTTATGTCGCAGCCGAGAAGGTCATTGCACAGGAGCGTCTTGTTTATCTCCGTAAAGTTTTCGACGAAGAGGTTGGTATGATCATTGGTTGTTTGCAAATCGTAGTGCAGGCCAAGGATCATGAAAGCAGCGGTGGCGACGCCGCATGTCCCGCCCATGAACCCCATGCCTCCCACGAAGGCCTTGCCGATATCGCCGGCCATCTCCTCGGAGAGGCCGCACTGCGGTCCGTAGGCCATCAGGAGCGCCTGGGCGCAGGTGAACTTGTTGTGGAAATGCTCAAATGCTTTTTCTTTGAGGACCATTTCGCTCTCTCCTTGAATTTGTCGTGTACGAGGCGTGGCCGGCAAGGGATAGGCCTGGGCAAAAGCTTCCAGGATAGCCTGGATGCAGTCCCAGGGGGGAGGAACGTGTTGTGCCGCCCATAGCCGCCGCGCATACACCGGCTGTGTTCAAGATGTTTCTTTGTGTTGCACCAGGCATCATCGCCTCCGGGAAGGGCCGTCGGCAGGGATGTTTTTGTCCATCTCCTTTCGCGGCAAATCCTCCAGGACATCGGAAGCAGACAACCGGGGCGGTTGCGGCCGACTTTGGCTGGACGAATGACTAGATCATCTAGTCGACTTGGTCAATTAGATGTGGTTGGCGTATCCTGAATAAGTACAAAAAAAGTGAACTTGCGACGGGAACCCTGCGCGATTCCGGGTCGAGAGGGGGCGTATCGTGGAAACGGCCGTGGTATCGGGAGAGGAGCGATGATCGATTTGGCGGGATGCCCCTGCACAGGGAAAAACTTGGCGAGGCTCGTCCATCCGGCGATTTTGGCCGTTTTGGCGCATGAATCCTTGCATGGTTACCTGATTCTGGAACGCTTGGCGGATGCGGCGATGTTTCGGGATCAGCCCCCTGACCCGGCAGGAGTCTATCGCATTCTCAAAACGATGGAACAGGAAGGGCTGGTGACATGCGCGTGGGATTTGCAAAGCAGCGGTCCGGCCCGGAGACAGTACACAATCACGGACAGGGGGGTGACTTGTTTGCGTACCTGGCTTGAAACATTGGTGAATTACCGGAGTTCAGTCGATCGCCTCGTAGCGACCGTCCAAACGGCTTTGGAGGAAAAAAGGTGACCCTCCGTCTCCAGAGGTCCCACCGCATCGCCAACTCCACAGTCGTCTCCCTCCGTATGCTCCCCTCGGTAGTCCCGAGGACACCGCTGCATCCCCCGTTCACCGCAAGCCCCACTTCCAGCACCACAGGGAGGCTCTCCTTCAGTCTTTCACTGTCGTCGAGAAAAACAGCGCGTTTGGTGCGCTGTAATGCGCTTCGAAGCGAATGGTTCTTTCCTCTTGCGAGAGAATGTCTCTGCATTGTCCAGAGAGAGGGAGATTCACATGGAAAATTTCAAGCTTGATAGGGCATTTACGCTGATTGAGCCAGGTCCGGTTCTTTTTGTGACGACGAACGACGGACAGAAAAACAACGTGATGACCATCTCATGGAGTATCGTGCTCGATTTTGCGGCAAACTTTGCTCTTGTTACCGGGCCATGGAATTTTTCCTACGCTGCCCTTGAAAAAACGAAAGAATGTGTCCTTGCTCTTCCAACCGCGGATATGATCGATACTGTCGTTGGCGTGGGAACCTGTTCGGGAAGGGATACTGATAAATTCCAAAAATTCGGACTGACTCCCCTCACCGCCAAACATGTTCAGGCGCCTCTCGTTAAGGAATGTCTCGCGAATATCGAGTGCCGGGTTGTCGACATCATAGCTCGCTATAATATCATTATACTTGAGGGTTTAGCTGCGTATGTCGATCCGTCGCACAAAGACAAGAGGTTACTTCATGCCGTTGGAGACGGAACATTCACAGTTGATTCTCAAATAATCGATAAAAGAGAGGCGATGCGGTCCAAGCTTCCGGATGGAGTATGAATTCAGTCGAGACCACTGCACAATTGGTCTCCCTTCTTGAGTTCGTGGTAATTTCTCCGTCGGGCAAGGCCTGCATGATTTTCGTTCGCCCCAGTTTGTTCTTCCACTCTCGAAACCGATTTGCTACTCTTTCCAAAGGATGTAGCAGTTAAATGCGAAAAAAACAGGAGTGCTCCTAATAATGACGAAAAAACCAAACAATACCGGAGATTCTGAAGTGGACATTCCACGGATATTCAACATTACCGAAAGTGCTCATCGCATCCACAATCCATTCACACCAGAAAAACTCGCCACACTCGGCGCGGCGTTGCGTTTGGAACCAGGGACCCGTGTGCTCGACCTCGGCAGCGGTTCGGGCGAGATGCTGTGTACCTGGGCACGCGATTACGGAATCAGCGGCGCTGGTATCGACATGAGCCAGTTGTTCACGCAACAAGCGAAACTCCGTGCTGCGGAACTCGGCGTCGCCGATCGGGTCGAGTTTCTCCATGGAGACGCTACCGGCTACGTCGTCGACGAAAAGGTCGGCGTGGCAGCCTGTGTCGGCGCCACGTGGATCGGTGGGGGAGTCGCCGGCACCATCGAGCTTCTGGCTCAGAGTCTTCGCGCCGGAGGGATCATCCTCATCGGCGAGCCCTACTGGCGGCAGCTACCTCCGACGGAAGATGTTGCCAAAGGGTGTCTTGCCAACGCAATCGGCGACTTTTTCTTGCTTCCAGAACTTCTCGCGTCTTTCGGCCACATTGGCTACGACGTCGTGGAAATGGTTCTGGCCGACCAAGACAGCTGGGACAGGTACGAGGCCGCCAAGTGGCTCACGATGCGCCGATGGCTTGAAGCCAATCCTGACGACGCGTTCGCGAAGGATGTTCGCGCCCAATTGACCTCGGAACCCGGGCGCTACGTCACTTACACGCGTGAGTACTTGGGCTGGGGTGTGTTTGCGCTCACGGCGCGGTGATGTGAAACAACTCCCGCGCAACGACTGATGCGAAGCTTTACGCGGTCAGGCGCCGAGGGCAACCAAAGTAACGCCTTTTTGGTGACATGTTAAAGCAATATTTAATACCACTAAAAATGGGGGAGATGATGGTGAAGACCCTACTCTCCCCCTTCAGCAAGAGCGTGTCGTGAGTCCATTGGAGTGGGGTACTCCCAATGTACAATGCTTTTTTATGCCTTAAAATTGCTATTCTTCTCCAAGCTATCTTATTGAACAAACACATGATATCAAGATTAAAATGAGCATCTTCAGATCGACCAGTACCGACTAGACAAGCTTCTTTACTCCAGAATCGATTCAGTATAGTCATATTTTTTTGTGTTTACTTCTGTAGTTTATTAATATATAAAATCCATCTTTATTTTTCAAAATTACAATTTAAACCTTGTGCACTAAAGATTTTATAAGGCAAGGACTCACCACAATACCGTTTTCCAGGCAGCTAGATGGGCACTTGATCCTCCCCATCGCAGTAACGCGAATCTGCCCATTTGAAATAATGACGAGAACATCGAATTCATCAGTCATTTGGTTCGTCATCTACCCAATTCAGACATACCTATCGATTTAGCCGCGCGGGCGGTTTGTCTGATTCTAGCGTGACATCTTGAATCAGTGAAAACAGCAATCGGTAATATTGGTCCTCTTGACCTTTCCCCCGCCAGGTATCCCAGTTAAAAGTTCGTGACGCCGGCCAAGGAGGCCATCGTCATGCGGAAGAGCCGATTCAGCGAGGAGCAGATCATCGGGATTTTGAAGCAAGCCGAGGCAGGCATGACTGTTGCCGCTGTATGCCGCCAGCATGGGATTTCCGACGCGACGTTTTACAAATGGCGGAGTAAATTCGGTGGATTGGAAGTGACCGAAGCACGTCGGCTACGAGGACTTGAGGAGGAAAACCAGCGTCTGAAACGGCTTGTGGCCGACCAGGCCTTGGACATTCAGGTTCTCAAAGAGGTCCTTGGAAAAAACGCGTAGAGCCCGCCGAACGCCGCTTGGCCGTGCGTCATGCCGTTGAGGCGCATGGTTATTCCGAGCGGCGGGCCTGCCAGTTGATGGGGATGAACCGTAGGACGTACCGGCGAGCGCCTGGCCCGGATAGCGACGCCGACCTGCGCGTCCGGTTGCGGGAACTGGCCGAGGAACGTCGGCGTTTCGGCAGTCCCAGGCTGCACATCCTGTTGCGGCGTGAAGGCGTTGCCGTAAACCACAAGCGGGTCGAGCGGGTGTACCGGGAGGAAGGACTGTCACTTCGGCTCAAACGACGCCGCAAGCGGGTCAGTCACTTGCGTGTCGTGCAGCCCGGACCGACCGGGCCGAACCAGCACTGGGCCATGGATTTCGTAAGCGATTGCCTGGAAAATGGCCGACGTTTCCGTGTGCTCACGGTGGTCGATCTCTTTGACAGGCAAAGCCCGATGATGGAAGTGGACCACTCCCTGACCGGCGAGCGGGTGGCGAGAGCTTTGGAACGTCTGAGTGCCATGGGGCAGTGTCCGGCAATCATCCGCACGGACAACGGGCCAGAGTTTACCAGCAAGGCCCTTGACCGCTGGGCGCATGGACGGGGAGTCAAACTGGAGTTCATCCGGCCTGGCAAGCCGATGGAAAACGGTCATATCGAAAGCTTCAACGGTCGGTTGCGGGATGAGTGCCTCAATGCCCAGACCTTCCGCTCGCTGGCCGAGGCCAAAAGGATCATCGAGGACTGGAGGCAGGATTACAACACCGTGCGCCCCCATAGCGCCCTTGCCGGGATGAGCCCGGAGGAATACCGAAGAGCCATTAAAGGGGAAAAACCTGAAACCAAGAGTCCGAACTTATCCTTGGTATACTCGAGGGGGTAAGGTCACTCTCACAAAACAGAAAAATCCACCTACGTCTTACCGTAAGGCCGATCAAAAGTGGCACCTATGTGTCACCAATTTTGGTAATACAAAGAAAAAGGCACCTAGCCTTTGGGCTAAGTGCCTAAAATTCCTGGTGGGCCATCAAGGACTCGAACCTTGAACCAACGGATTAAGAGTCCGCTGCTCTACCAATTGAGCTAATGGCCCGTTGCCGTTCACGTGCGGCGAAGAGACGATTTACGCGAGCTCCCCCTACCTGTCAACAAACTTTTTCAAAAAATTTTCCCGCCCGCTCACAGGGTTTGCCGTTTGTCTCGATCTCGCTTATAAAAATCGTTTGAACGACATCTACCGCCGCCATCCCGGCGGCGTCCACCCAGGGCGCCCATGAGCCATATTCTCGGCATCAAATTCCACGAGCACGGACAAGTCTATTACTTCGATTCCGGGCCGTTTGTCGTCGCCATCGGCGATTTCGTCCTGGTCCAGACCGAACAGGGACTGGGCATGGGCCAAGTGGCCCTCATCCGGGACACCCCGCCGGACGATCTCACCCCGGAAGACATCAAACCCATCTTTCGCCTCCCCGGCCCCGAGGACCATGAAATCCGGCACGAAAACCTCAAACTCGCCCGGGAAGCCCATACCTATTGCCGCAAGTGCGTCGAAAGCCGCGAACTCGAAATGAAGCTCGTCGGCGTCGAGGTCCTGCACGATCGGGGAAAAATCGTCTTTTATTTCACCGCTCCGGGCCGTATCGACTTCCGGGAGTTGGTCAAGGATCTGGTCAAGGCCTACCACACCCGCATCGAACTGCGCCAGATCGGCGTGCGCCACGAGACCCAGATGCTCGGCGCCATCGGCAACTGCGGCCAGATGTGCTGCTGCCGCCGCTTCATGCGCAAATTCGCGCCCGTGACCATCAAAATGGCCAAGGAACAGAATCTGTTCCTCAACCCGACCAAGATTTCCGGCATTTGCGGCCGCTTGTTGTGCTGCCTGTCCTTCGAACAGGAAAACTACGAGCAGTTCCAGAAAAAATGCCCCCGGGTCGGCAAGAAGTTCGCCACCTCCCTCGGGACGGTCAAGGTCCTGCGCACCAATCTTTTTCGCGAAACCGTCACGGTCCTGACCGAGGTCGGCGAGGAACGCGAGCTGAGCGTGGAGGAATGGGCCGCCATTGCCGAGGCCAGGCCCATCGCGCCCGACGCCTCCGGCGCCAAACCGGCCGAGCCCAAACGGGATGTCCCGGCCCAGGCCGCCCCGGCGAGTTCCCGGGAACCGGCCAAGCCCCAGCCCGCGTCCGCAGGCGCGGCCCAGGGCAATCGCGGCGAGCCCGGCCGGTCCTCGCGACGCGGCCGCCGCCCCATGCGCAAACCCCAGAAACAACCCCGGGAGGCCGCCCAGGAGCAGCCGTCCCAGCGCCAAAGGCCCCCCAAACCCGACAACCGCCATGCCGGCGGCAAACCTTCCCGTGACCCGGAGACCGGATCGTGAACCGTTTTTATATCACCACCCCGATTTACTACGTCAACGCCAAGCCCCATCTCGGCCACGCCTACACCACCATCGTGGCCGACAGCCTGGCCCGCTACCATGCCCTGTGCGGCGAGGACGTCTTTTTCCTCACCGGCACCGACGAACACGGCGATAAGATCGCCGAGGCGGCCCAGAAAGCCGGCCAGACCCCCAAGGAATACGCCGACGGCATAAGCGGCCTGTTCCGTGCCCTGTGGCCCAAGCTCGGCATCACGCCGAACCGCTTCATCCGCACCACCGATTCCGACCACAAGGAAACGGTGCGCCGGGCCCTGCAATACGTCTACGACAAGGGCGACATCTATTTCGGCGAGTACGGCGGCCACTACTGCAAGGGCTGCGAGCGTTTCCTGACCGAAAAGGAGCTCGTGGACGGCCTGTGCCCGGACCACAAGGTCAAGCCCGAATACATTGCCGAAAAGAATTACTTTTTCCGCATGTCCAAGTACCAGGGCGCGCTCCTTGAGCACATCAAGGCCAATCCGGACTTCATCCGGCCGCGCCAGTACCGCAACGAAGTGATCAGCCTCCTCGAGTCGGGCGCCCTGGACGACCTGTGCATCTCCCGGCCCAAATCCCGCCTCACCTGGGGCATCGAGCTGCCGTTCGACAACAATTTCGTGACCTATGTCTGGTTCGACGCGCTCATCAACTACCTGACCGCCCTGGGCTGGCCCGATGCGCCGGACTGGTCGAGCTGGTGGGACGTGGCCGAGCACCTCGTGGCCAAGGACATCCTCAAGCCCCATGCCGTGTTCTGGCCCACCATGCTGCTCGCCATGGACGTGCCGCTCTACAAGCGCCTCAACGTCCACGGCTACTGGCTCGTGCGCGACACCAAGATGTCGAAATCCCTCGGCAACGTGGTGGAGCCTCAGGCCATGGCCGCCCGGGCCGGACTCTCCGGCATGCGCTACTTCCTCCTGCGCGAGATGGTCTTCGGCTCGGATTCGAGCTTTTCCGACGAGGCGTTCGTCGGCCGGTTCAACGCCGATCTGGCCAACGACCTCGGCAACCTGGCCAACCGGACCCTGGCCATGACGGCCAAGTATTTCGGGAGCGTGGTGCCCGCGGCCGGCCCGGCCGAGGCGGCCGACACGGAACTGGCCCGATTGGCCGGCGAAGCCATGCAGAACTTCGTGACGCTTTTCGGCGCAGCCCAGTTCTCCCGGGCCCTGGAAGCCCTGTGGGAGCTGGTGCGCGGCCTCAACAAGCACCTCGACGCCATGGCCCCCTGGACCCTGTTCAAGGAAGGCAAGCTGGAGCGCCTGGGCCGGGTCATGGCCGACGTGCTCGGCGGTCTGCGCAAGATCGCCGTGTGCCTGCTGCCGGTCATGCCCGAAGCGGCTACGACGCTTCTCACGCAGCTCGGCCAGTCGGCCGAGGGGCTGAACCTCAAGGACGAGGCCGCGGCGTTCGCTCCCCTGGCCGCCGGGACTACCGTGGCCGCGACGTCCAACCTCTTCCCGCGCCTGGAGGTCGAGGTGGCCAAGGACGAGGCCCCTGCGCCCAAGGCCAAGGGCAAGGAGAAAAAGGCCAAGCCCGCTCCCGCACCCAAGCCCGAACCGGCGGCGGAAGTGGCCTTCGAGGATTTCGCCAAGCTCGATCTGCGGGTGGGCACCGTGGTGTCGGTGGCGCCGGTGCCGGGCGCGGACCGGCTCTATGCCGTCAGCGTGGATATCGGCGAGCCCGAGCCCCGGCCGGTGGTGGCCGGACTGGCCGAACACTACAAGCCCGAGGAGTTGACCGGCCGGCAGGTGGTGCTCGTGGCCAACTTGGCCCCGCGCAAGCTCCGTGGTGCCGTGTCCCATGGCATGATCCTGGCCGTCAAACATGCCGACGGTCTGGCCCTGCTCGGGCCGTCCTGCCCGGTGGGACCGGGAGACCGGGTTTCGTAACCTCCCGGGGACGTCTTGGGACGTTCTCGCGACGTACAAAAGGCGGGTCGTTTGGCCCGCCTTTTCTTTTTGGTGAACGCTGCCGCCCCACCGCAAAAAAACATATTAAAAGATACAGCATTTCCGGCATGTTGACAGCGGCGTTACTTCTGATACCTTTTTGAAACATAAGTGCGTGGTTGACGTCTGCCGGAGCCGGCCCCAGGCAGAGCCTGGTCGGAGCCGGTGTGTTTCGGGCGTATCGAACGGGGGGTTACGCATGCGCCGTTTCTTGCCTTTCCCGCTGCTCCTGACACTCCTTGTCGGGGTCGGTGCCGTTGCCGTGGTCACGGCCCTGGTCTCGTTGCCGGTCGGACTGGCCGCGGCGGTTGTTGTGCTCGTGGCGGTCCTGGCCGTGGGCGAACGTTGTCTGGTCCGGCCCATGGCCCTGTTGACCCAGCGCGCCAGCCGCATCGCCGACGGGACCGCGGCGCCCGAAACGGGCTCGCCAGGCGTGGTCGCCCCGCTTGAACGGCTTGCCGCCACCCTGGCCTCCGTGGAAAAGCTTGTGGCGGACCAGCGCGCCCTGGCCGAAACCCGGGCCGAGGAAATCGCCGCCCAGGCCGCCACGGCCGCGCGCGCCGAAAAAGCGGCCCAGCATGCCCGTAAAAAGGACGAAGCCCGACGCCAGGGCATGCTCGGGTCCGGCGAGACCTTGGAAGAGGTGGCCGACACCATCAAAAAAGCCGCTGCCGCCCTGCGCGACGAGACCCGGCAGGTCACATCCGGCGCCGAGGAACAGCGCCAGTACGTGGACGAGACCGCCCAGGCCGTGGAGGTCATGGTGGGCAGCGTCACCGAAGTGGCCCAGGGCGCGGCCCAGGCCGCCCAGGCCGCCGATCAGGCCCGGCAACGCGCCACGGACGGGGCCGCCGTAGTGGACACCTCCGTGGCCGCCATCGGCAAGGTCAGCGACCTGTCCGCCGCCCTGACCGCCAACCTGTCCGAACTGGGCCGCCAAGCCGAATCCATCGGCCAGGTCATGACCGTCATCTCGGACATCGCCGATCAGACCAACCTGCTGGCCTTAAACGCGGCCATCGAAGCGGCCCGGGCCGGAGAGGCCGGGCGCGGTTTCGCCGTGGTGGCCGACGAAGTGCGCAAGCTGGCGGAAAAGACCATGACCGCCACCAAGGAGGTGGGCTCGGTCATCAAGGCCATCCAGGAAGGCACCTTCGATAACATCCGCAACATGGAGCAGGCATCCGAGGCCGTGGCCACGGCCACGGATCTGGCCGGGCAATCCCGGGACGCCTTGAGCGAAATCGTGCGTCTGTCCGGCGACGCCGCCGGCCAGGTGCGCACCATCGCCTCGGCTTCGGATGAGCAGGTGGCGGCTAGCGAACGCATCAAAACCGCCATCGAGCGCATCCGGGACCTCTCCGGCTGCACCACCGACGGTATGGTCCGCTCCTCGGGCACCATCGAAACCCTGGGCGACCAGATCGAGGAACTCATCAAGCTCAACGGCGTGTTCAAGCTCATCGGCCAGGGCGCGGCCCAGGATGCGGTGGAGGCGTTGGCCGGAGACCCGGACATGATCGGACTCGCGCAGGAGGCCATGGAGCGGCGCATGCGCCAAGCCCTGGCCGCCAACGCCTTCCTCGAACTGCTCTACGTCACCGATGCCCGGGGCGTGCAGGTCACCGAGAATATCGCGCCCGCGAGCGCCCGGATCAAACAGTCCGGTTCGGTCCGGGGAACGAACTGGTCCGGACGGCCCTGGTTCACCGCCTGCATGGAGAACCGGGATACGGCCATTTCGCCGATTTATGTATCCCAGGCCTCGGGCGAATACTGCCTGACCATCTCCACGCCGATTTTCGCGCAGGACCACATTGTCGGGGTGCTCGGCGCCGACATCAAGGTGTTCGGTTGATCAGGTCGGGGAAGCGCCTCCGGCGGCCAAAGGGCGCTGCCCTTTGGAATCCCGCTCCCAAGCCAGGCCTGTTCGGAGCGACCGCCTAAGGCTTGGCGCCCGTGTCCGGTCTACCGGGCCGCGCGGGACCTCGGCCAGAGCTGGGAAGCGAGCATGCCGGCGAACATGAGCCCGCAACCGATGAGTCCCCGGGTGTTCAGACGCTCGTCCAGGATGACCGCACCGCACAGAGCCGCGAACACGGATTCGAAGCTGAGCAAAATGGCGGCGTGGGTTGGCTTGGCGTCGCGCTGGGCCACGACCTGGAGCGTGTAGGCCAGGCCCACCGACAGAATGCCGCCGTAGAGGATCGGCACGGCCGCGCCCCGCACCCCGGCCAGGGTCACGTCCTCGAACAGCACAGCCCCGATCAGGCTCAGCACCGCGCAGACGGCATACTGGGCCGTGGCCAGGGGCAAGGCCCGGGTGCGCGGCGACAGCCAGCCGATGAGCAGCACATGGCCAGCCCAGAAAGAGGCCCCGAGCAGTTCGAGACCATCCCCGGGCGCCAGGCTGAAATCCTCGGTCACGGACAAAAAGTACAAGCCGATCACCGCCAGTACGGCGCCGACCACGTCACCCCGGGCCGGGCGCTGCCGGAACAGCAGCCCAAGCAGCGGCACCAGCACCACATACAGGCCGGTGATGAAACCGGCCTTGCCCGCGGTGGTGTATTTGAGCCCCACCTGCTGCAGCGTGGCCCCGGCAAAAAGGATGCTGCCGGCCATCAGGCCGCCGACCCAGGGGAAACCGGTCTCACCCCCGGACAGAAACGGCACCGGCGGCGGGTAGCGCAACGAACGCATGGCCAGGGGGGCCAAAACCAGGGCGCCCAGGGCGAACCGGATGCCATTGAAGCCGAGCGGCCCCATGTAGTCCATGCCCACACGCTGGGCCACAAAGGCCAGGCCCCAGATCAGGGCGGTCACGAGACACAAAATGTCGGCCCGCAAGGACGGGTTGCCCATGATATTCGACCTCTTCACGCCCGGACCCGGCCGCCTGCCGGCATCAGCGCGCGGACTTTTGCATCGTTGTTGTCTTTCGGGCCTGCGGCCCAGGCTCCGTATGCTTAGGAGACGGATTCAACCGTCCGAGGCTGCTGCACAATTCCCGAGAGGCTTTTCTTTGCCCCAAGACTGAAATGGCAACACCCTGAAATCCTATTGGGATTCCAAAGGGCAAAGCCCTTTGGCCGCCGGAGGCTTCTCCCCCTCCCCTCCCCTCCCCTCCACTCCACTCCACTTCCCCGCTCCGCCACAAAAAAAAACGGCGGGGTCGCCCCCGCCGTGTGTTGTCTGTCACTGTTCAGGGACTGTCGCGCCTAGGAGCGTTGCCCGTTGTTATGGGACTCGCCCCGGGAGCGCGGCAGGATGAGCACGCGCTTGAGCGGACCGTCGCCCTTGCTGCGGGTGGAGATGGCCTCGTCTTCCTGCAGGGCCAGGTGCACGACCCGACGGTGGTAGGAAGACAGGGGCTTGGTGGATTGGGGCCGCCCCAGGCTCTTGGCCTTGTCGGCCAGGAAAATGGCCATCTTGCGCAGGTTGTCGTCCTGGCGTTCGCGGTATTCGCCGGTATTGAGCTGAACCTTGACCGGGTTGCCATAGCGCCGGATGACGATGCGGTTGACGAGGTACTGGATGGCGGACAGGGTCTGGCCTTCGCGGCCGATGAGCAGGCCGGAATTGTCCTCGTCGCGCACGAGCACGGCCACGCGTTCGGTGGTGCCGGAAATCTCGAAATCCGGGATCTGCCCGAGGATGCCGTCGAGCATCTTTTCCATGACCTCGCGCACCAGGGCTTCCAGTTCCGGGGTCATGGGTTCGGCCGGGACCTCCGGGGCAGCCGGGCGTTCCGGCCGGGAGCGACCGTCGCGGCGAGGAGCGGGCGCACTGTCCTCCGCGACCTCGGGTTCGGAAAAGTCCGCCTCTTCGGGCTCGGCCGGTTCCTCGAACACGGGCTCGGGCTCGATCGGAGCCTCGGGCCGGGTTTCGGCCCGGACTTCCGGAGCCGGCAGGGTCACTTCGGCCTCGGCGGGAGCAGCCTCGGCGGCAACCGGTGTCTCGACCGGGCACGGCGCTTCGGGCGCGGGTTCGGTTTTGGCCTGGACCGGGGCTTCGGCCTTGGGTTTGGCCGCGCGCGGGGCGCGGGACGACCGATCCTGGCGGCCGGCGCCATTTTGGCCCGACTTGCCGGACAGTTCCTGCAAGAGATTTATTTCCTCGCGGATGCGGGCTCTGACCTGGGCTTTTTTCTTGCCCACAAGCCCGAAGATACCCGAGGACCCGCCGGAAAGGATCTCGACTTCGAGTTTTTCACGGGGGGCGCCGAGCTGCCGGCAGGCTTCCTCCATGGCTTCATCCACGGTTTTCCCGCTGAAGGTCCTAAATTCACTCATACGCGCTCCTTGATGGCACTTCCTGGACGACCCGAGGGCGACAGGGATGCTCGGTGATGCGATGGATCAGGATTTTTTTCTGAGCATCCACCATTGCTGGGCGATGGAAATGATGTTGTTGACCAGCCAGTAAACGACCAGTCCCGAGGGGAAGTTCAGGAACATGAACGTGAACACCACGGGCATAAGCAGCATGATCTTGGCCTGGGTCGGATCGCCCGGGGCCGGTGTCATCTTCTGCTGGATGAACATGGTCGCGCCCATGATCAGTGGGGTAATGTAAAACGGGTCCTTAGCCGACAGATCCGCGAGCCAGATCAGATTGGTGAACGGCAGATGGGTGATGAACGCGGCGTGGCGCAGTTCGATGGAGTGCAGCAAGGCCTGGTACAACCCGAAAAACACCGGGATCTGCACGATCATGGGCAGACAGCCCCCGGCCGGGTTGACCTTATAGGTCTTGTACAACTGCATCATCTCTTCGTTCATCTTCTGGCGGTCGCCCTTGTACTTTTCCCGCAACTGGCTCAGCAAGGGCTGGAGCTTTTTCATCTGCTCCATGGACTTGTAGCTCTTGTGGGACAGGGGCCAGAAAATGGCCTTGATCAGCACGGTGAGCAGGATGATGGCTACGCCGTAGTTGCCGACATAGCTGTAGAAGAAATGCAGCAGCTTGAGCAACGGCTTGGCCACGAAATCGAACCAGCCGTAGTCGATGGCGGCAGACAGATTCTGCGGGGCCATGCCGAGATAATGCGGGGATTTGGGACCGAGAAAGTAGTTCACGGTCAGATCGGCCCGCCCGCCGACCGCGATGTCGCCGGCATCCTTTTCCACGGCCACCCGGAAGATGCCGTTTTCGATCTTGGCCTTGCCGTGCAGGCCGTCGGTGTCGGGGATGGCGCCGACGAGAAAATAATTGCTCATGATGGCGCCCCAGCGGACCACCTTCTCATCGGCGATGCCCTCGGCCAGCTTCTTCTCGCTGGAATAGAGCTCCAGGCCCGAAGTATCGTAGAAGGCGGCCTGGGTGGGGTTGTAGCTGTTGCCCTCGGACGAGAGGCGGTTGACGGCCAGGGTCATGGCCAGCCGGTTCTTGACCGGTTCGGCACCGGTATTGGACAAGGAAAGCTTTTCCTCGATGAGGTAGCCGTCGCCGGTAAAAGTGAGGGTGCGCCGGATGATGGTCGTGCCCATGCGGCCGGTGAAAACCAGGGTGCCCGAGGCGCCGGGCACGAGATTGAGGTCGCCGCCTTCCACGGCCCAGTCGACGTTTTGCCAGGTCGGGGTGCCGTTGATCAGCAGGCCAAGGGGGGCCTTGGCACCGGCGCCGTCGCCCACGAGATCGACGGGAGGGGACTGGGGATCAATGGTCTGGTGAAAGTTTTTGAGTTCGAAGCGATCGAGCACGGCGCCGCTGGTATTGAACACGGCCGTGTACAGGGGGGTCTGCACGGTGACTTTCTTGCCCGGGGTGGGGGCGAAGGCGGACAGGGCCTCGGCCTTGGCGGCCGGGGCCGTTTTGGCCTGTTGCGAGCTGGATTGCGTCTGGGCTGTTTGCTTCTGGTCAGGCTTAGGGGCCGGGTGTTGCGGGGGGAACAGGAAGTTCCAGCCCACGAGGACGGCAAGGGAGAGTACCACGGCCACAATCACGCGTTTGTTTTCCATTGTCCTTCAAATCCCGTCGATTGGTGTGGGTGCGCCGGCAGGATGGGGCGCGGCGAAGCGCCCAGGGGCGCGGCCAGGGGGCTAGCGGCACGGGGTCATAGCCTCCCCGGGCCAGGGGATGGCAGCGCAGGATGCGCCACAGGGCGAGCAGGCCGCCCCGCACAATGCCGAAACGGCCCACGGCCTCCAAGGCATACTCGGAGCAGGTGGGGATGAAGCGGCAGCACGGCGGCTTCAGGGGTGAAATGGCGAGCCGATAGAATCGTATGGCCCAGATGACGGCGCTACGCATGGAGTTTCGTTCCCCGACCGCGAGGGGCGGCCGAAGTCTTTAGCCATCCGTTCCAGGAGGGGGCACAGGTCGCGGCAAGCCGAACGCAGGGTCAAGACAGCGGGATCGAGGGATTTCTTGGCCACGATCACCATGTCCAGCGCGGATACGGCCGTAGGCGCGCAAAGCCGCAGGCACTCGCGCAAAACGCGTTTGACGCGGTTGCGGACCACGGCGTTCCCGACCTTCTTGCCGATGGCCATGCCCAGTCGCCACGGAGCGTCCGTGTCCGGTCGCGGCAGGGCGAACACGAGAAAGAAGCTGCCATGATAGCGGCGGCCCGCTTCGAAGCAGGCCGCGAATTCCTTTCCTGTCCGGACCCTGTGCGCCGGGGCGAAGCCTAGGCAGCCAGACGTTTGCGACCCTTGGCCCGACGGCGGCGCAACACGGCCTGTCCGTTTTTGGTTCTGGAACGGACGAGGAAGCCGTGGGTGCGTTTTCTGCGAATTTTGCTCGGCTGGTATGTTTTCTTGCTCATGCATAATCTCCGTAATTGTGATGAACTTCTTTCAATACCCACCCCCGGCGATATCGTCAAGGGTCTTGCCCGGGAGGGGCCGCCTCGGGTGGTGGCTGGGGGACACGCCGCACCCCACACGCGCACCGTATGGCCAAAAAGGCCAGGGTTCCCAAGGCCAGGACCGGGTCGGCGTCCAGGCCCGCCACGGTGAGCAGTAGGCCCGTCCCGACCAGGGCGACGTATCCTGCCTTTTTTTTGCGCAACAGGGAAGCGGCCAGGGCCACGGTCCCGAGGATGATCAGGGAGAGGTGGAGGAATGGGGGCATATTCTGGTCCGCTACCAATTTTTTTGGGGCCGGGAAGAATTTTTCACATTTTTCTCTTGACGGGAAGCCCTCCCGGGCCTAGAAACGTTTCTCCACGTGACGCGGGGTGGAGCAGACCGGTAGCTCATCGGGCTCATAACCCGAAGATCGCAGGTTCAAATCCTGCCCCCGCAACCAGGAAGTTCAAGGGCCTTACGGAGAGAATCCGCAAGGCCCTTTTTCTTTACCCTCTCTTCCCCCTGCGGGGAACGACACCTTCCCTTCATGTTTTTCTGCCCCACCAGCCAAGGCTTACCGAGGTTACGCGGCAAGTCTACCGCAAGAGTGCTCCGGGAGCGTTGCAACCGGCCGCCGACTCCGGCTATTGCCGCGCGACACGAAACTTGCGTAGCGAGGTTTGCCATGCGGCATCGTAATTTTACAACTATCTCTCCGCAATAATTTATTTTTTTAAACAGACCGCCACTCCGCCACAGGGCGAAAGAGGCTGTGGCGGACGCGGCCGAAAAGCCGTTGGCTCTCCGGTCCACCCCGCGCAGGGGAATCATCTGTTCGAAAATCGAACAGTAAATCTCCGCTGCAATGCTCCAAGGTCGAACATATTTAGCGGGGTTGGCTCAAAAAATGCGCAAGGAAGGGGCAAAAGAGCAATGTGGGGGCCCTTGCCGTACCGAGGAGCCCCTTTCGAGAGTGGATGGGCGGGGTGGTGATCCGTGCGATTTCCGCGTCCAGAAGGTGCCTCCCCAGGACCGGCTACCGCGAATCCGAACAGGCGACGCGCATGCGCCCGGTATGGAAAACCTCCCAAATATTGGTTAATATGATGCCAATCGCCTTGCACGCTCGCTCGCCAAACGGAGTCTGGAAGACGCTGTTGCGGCCCCCTGGGCACAGCTCCTAAAAGTGGCCGTGCGTTGTTGCAGGGCAGACTTGATTCCCGCAAAAGGCTGGTTATCGGCTGTATTTCTTCATTTTTTGAAACAACTGCGCGGGTTCTCGGTGCAAAACAATTTTCATGAATACCGTTGGACGGCGTGAGTCTTGCAAAAATTTGGATTTGTTCGGCGTTGTGTGGCCTGACTGTATGAGAGGCAGCGACGGGCAGGGAGCGTGTTCAAGAGAACGATCTCGTTCCGTTCCGGTAAGAGTATTCCAGGAATTCCCTCCCGTACGAGACCTTCTCCGGCACTTTTCTACAGTAAAAGGAGAAAAGACCATGAAGCCATTTTTCACGCAGACGACGCAAATTGGTGTTGTTGTGAAAGACCTCGATGCTACATTGGAAAAATACGTACATAAGTATGGCATCGGACCGTGGAAAGTATATACTTTCGACAACAAGAATGTCGACAAGCTCTACATCGGCCACGATTTGGTTGACTACAAAATGAGACTGGCGCTGTGCATGATCGGCAATACGATGTGGGAACTCATCCAGCCTATCAGCGACAATACTGACTACGTCCGCTTTCTGAAAGAACATGGGGAAGGCATCCACCATGTGGCCGTCAGCATGGAGAACACGGATGACTTCTTCGAGTACTGCACAAAGTACGATTTGTATCCGATCCAGTGCGGCACCTGGAAGTGCATCGGTGGCAATTTCCTCTACGACTATCGTGATACGCGCGAGGATCTGAAGGTTATCACTGAATTGCATGGAGTGGACAAGGGCATTGAGTTGCCGGATCCGGACTATGTGTATCCGGCTGGTCCGATGCCCCGCCAGCCTGTGTTCACTGATGTGCTGCAAATCGGCATCATCTGCAAGGATCTGGAAAGCACCCTCAAGACCTATACCGAAAAATACGGCATCGGCCCCTGGAATCGCTACCGCTTCGACAAGGATACCGTGGGCGACATGAAGCGCCTTGGCAAAAACGTGAATTACGCCATGGATCTCGCCCTGGGCCAGATCGGTAATGTGCAGTGGGAATTGATCCAACCTTTGGATGACAAGAGTGATTATGCCATTTTCCTCAAGGAACATGGCGAGGGCATCCACCATGTGGCGCTCGCAACGGCGGATAAGTATGGTGATGCCGTCAAGTTCTGCGAGAAAAATGGCATCGATCAGGTCCAGTACGGCTACTGGAACCACAACTTCCGCTATGATTACCGCGACACCCGCGATGACATGAAGTGCATCGTCGAGCTGTACGGTGCGGACGAGGGCTTTGACTGGCCGAAGCCGCTGGCTGTGTACAAAGTGCCCGCAGCGGTTTAACGTTCCCTGCGAAACGAAAAATGAGCTCCCACGGCAAACCGTGGGGGCTCATTTTTTTGGGTCACCTGCCTGTCCGTGACCGCGTCCGGCCTGGAACAGGACCGCCACGCGATGCCCGAGGGGCCTTTCTTTGCCCCCAGCCTGATAATGACCCGCGCCGTAAATCCGTTCGGGATTCCAAAGGGCAAATCCCTTTGGCCGCCGGAGGCATCAATTTATCGCATTGTCCAGCCCAGGCATCAAAGGACAGGGCCGCGGAGCATCCGCTCAAGCCCGGCCACGCCGCGGCGCAGGACCTCCATATCCGGCCCGAAGCTCAGCCGGATATGGTCCTTGTAGCAGGAATGGGGACGCCGCCGGTCAGGGTTCACGTCGAAAAACACCCCTGGCACCACGATGACCTTTTCCGCCAGGGCCCGCTCGAAGAAAACCATGGCGTCGCGAAATTCCTCGGGCAGCCCTTTGAGGTTCGCCCAGACATAGAAGGCCCCCTCGGGCGCGGCTTCGATCACAAAGCCCAGCCGGGTCAGCTCCCCCAGCAGATAGTCACGCTTGCGGCCGAACTCCGTCCGGATGGCCGCGATCTCCCGCTCGGCGACTTCCGGGGAAAGAAGCTCGATGGCCGCGCGTTGCAGGGGGTGGTTCGCACCGCCGTCCAGAAAGGACCCGGCACTGGCCACAGCCTCGATCACCGCGCTCGGCCCGACGATCCAGCCGACCCGCCAGCCGGGATAGCGCCAATTCTTGGTCACGCCGTCGACCACGAGCACCGGGTCCCGGTCCACGTCTTCCACGAACGCGGCGGCCGAAACCCGTCGCTCCGCCCGGCCGTAAAGATAATGGGAGTAGAACTCGTCCATGATCAAGGCGCAGTCGTTGGCCCGGGAAAGCTCCACCCACTGCCGCAATTCCTCCCCCGCCACCAGTCGTCCCGTGGGATTGGACGGATTGGAGGTGAGCAGTGCCCCCAGGCCGCGACTGACGATTTCCCGCTCCAGGGCGGCCGGAGACATGCGGTAGCCGTTGGCCGGGTCCAGGAGGATGGGAATCGGGGTGAAGGAGCGGAAAACGGACAGCAGCTCTTCGTACGCCGTATAATCCGGGATGAAGTGGCCGAGGTTGATGTTGCCGAGGGCGGCGGCGATGCGGGTCAGGGCCGCCCTGCCCCCCGGCGCGATGCACACGTTGCGCCAGGTGTACTGGGAGCGTTTCCCCTGGCGGTGGAAATGGTTGTAAAAATCCGCCACCTTGGCGCGCAGGTCCTGCCGGCCGGCCACCGGCGCGTATTCCTGGTCCCAGCAATCGCACGTCACGTGCTCGATGCGCCGGGGCGCATCGGCCAGCCCCGAGGTGGACGGCGCGCCCTGTCCGAGATTGGCCCAATCCGGATGGTCCGGGGTGAAGCCGAGGGCCCGGGCGCGGTGCATGACATGGATGACGCCCGTGCGCGGCACGCTCCGGAAACCGGGAATCCGGCCGGCATTGGTCACAACGGATCGGGTGGGCAACTGGTCCAGGGACGATGGAAACTGGAGGTCGGCGGGCTGGGGCAAATACATGGAAGCATCTCCGTGCTGCGTGTTCTGCGAACGGACGACATCCCGGCCGGCGGTGCGAAAAGCGCACACAAGCAGGCAGGTCGGCGGGTGGTCGCGACTATATGGCCAAGGCCAACGAGTTGTTCCGGATCACGAGGATCAGCCGAGCTGGCGCGGTAACGCGCGGCCCGGCTATCCAGCAGCGGCTGCGGAGGCTGCGGGGGCTACGAGGGCGTGCGCAGAAAGGCGGGAAAGGCAGGAAAGAGGAAACGGCAGGGGTGAACTCCCCAAGCCGTCGAGCCAAGCGCGTTCGGGACGCTGTCCGGAATCGCGCGGACTGGAGGGGCATGAAGGGGATGTGAACTTCATGTGGGGATAGTAGAGAGAGAGGGAGGAAAAGGTCAAGTGCCGCGCCTGTTTTTTTCGCGGAGCCAGGATGGGGTCGTGCTTGCACCGGTCCGCCCCGGGCAACGATTTCGCGTGGTGGCGCCGCCTGTCCCTCTCCGGCCACTCGGGTGACAGCAATTCCCGGGTGGCGGTGGCTTGACATGAAAAATGAAAAAAATTAAAAATTCTCATTCAATTTTTATATCAAAAATTGAATGACCTCCTCCAGCCAAGGTGGGCACATGGGACGCAAAAAAACGAATGATAGTGATGTGGCAGCGATGAAATCGCGCATTATCGAGGCGGCGGAAAGCCTCTTTCGTGATGTTGGTTATGCCAAGACGACGGTTGCGGATATTGCCCGGGCACTTGGCATGAGTCCGGCCAATGTCTATCGGTTTTTTTCCACCAAAGCGAGCATCAACGAAGCCATTTGCGACCGTCTTGTGCATCGTATCGAATTACAATGCTGGGAATCGCTCGTCAAGGATGGGACCTCCAAAGAAAGATTGATTCGTTTCATTCTTGAATACCATAGCGTAATCAAAAGTAACATCATCAAGGGAAATCGTTTATACGATATGATATCCGTCGCGATTGATGAGCATTGGACAGTTGTTCAGCACCACAGCGAACGCGTGCGTGACCTCCTTAAAATAATTATCGACCAAGGGATTTCTTCCGGTGAATTCAGAACCATGGACAGTGTAAAAGTAGCGACGTCCATTCACGAATCATTAGCTGTCTTTATTTACCCGTCACTTCTTGAACATTGGATCAACGACACCGAGAGCAATGGAAATTTTGAAAGCATAGAAGATGCACTCAAACAACTTCTTGATCTTATTTTGCATGGACTCTGCTCGCATTAGAAATACATTCCTTGAAAACCCAAAAGGACACAAAGCCTATGGTCATCCGCTTCCAACACAAGCTGCGCAACGTCACCGTGCTTTGGCAGAGCGCCTTCCTTGCCGCTGCCTCACTGTGCCTGTGCCTCGCCGGCTGCCATGAGGCGAATTCAAGCCGCCCCACCCATCCCGTGGTCAAAACCATGCCCATTACCCTGGACCAGGGTGCGCAGCAGCGAACCTATTCCGGCGTCATCGTGGCCCGCCATGAAGTCCAGGAATCCTTCCGGGTGGGCGGGCGCATCGAACAACGTCGCGTCGATGTGGGCGATCATGTCCGGGAAGGCCAGATACTGGCGGTCCTCGATGAAAAGGATCTCCGCCTGGCGATGGAAAGCGCCCAGGCCGAAGTCAACGCCGCCCATTCCAACAAGGAGCAGGCGATCACCGAGGAAAAGCGGTATGCCACCCTGCTCGCCAAGCATGTGGTCAGCCAGTCCGAATACGATCTGAAGCACCTGGCGGCCGACGAAGCCAGGGCGCGTCTGGAGCGGGCCGACCGAGCCCTCAAGCTGGCCATCAGCCAGCTTGGCTATGCGAAGCTGCTTTCCAGCACCGATGGCGTGGTCACCAAGGTCAGCGCCGAGGCCGGACAGGTCGTGTCCCAAGGCCAAAGCGTCGTCACCGTGGCCCGCAAGGGCGCCTTGGAAGTCCTGGTCGACATCCCCGAACGGCGCCTCCAGGACATCCAGGAGACCAAGGCGGAAATCTCGCTCTGGTCGAACCGCGACGCCCACTACCGGGCGGTGCTGCGGGAAACCTCCCCGTCGGCCGACCCGGCCACCAGGACCTATGCCGTGCGCTACGCCCTGCCGGAGGCGGATGCGGCCGTCAAACTCGGCATGACCGCCACCCTCACCCTCTCCGATAAAGCGGAGACCCCGACGGCGCGTATCCCGGCCAGCGCCCTGCTCAACCAGAGCCACGGCCCAGGGGTCTGGATCGTCAATCCGCAAACGGGCCAGCTCACCTTCCGGCCGGTCACGGTGGACCACTACACCGACCGCGACGCTTTCGTGCACGGCCAGTTGGCCCCGGGCGATCGCATCGTCACGTCCGGCGTCCAGAAACTCGATGCCGGGACCATCGTGCGCGTGGCCGACATGCCCCAGGAGGATGCCCGGTGAAAGGCTTCAATCTGTCGGAATGGGCCGTCACCCACCGCCCCCTCACGCTGTTTTTCATCATCCTCGTCTCCCTGGCCGGCGCGTGGTCCTATCTGCATCTGGGCCGGGCCGAGGACCCTGATTTCACCGTCAAGCACATGATCCTCAGCGCGGCCTGGCCAGGGGCGACCGCCGATGAAGTGCAACGGCTGGTGGCCGATCCCATCGAAAAAAAGCTCCAGGAAGTGCCCTATTTCGACAAGGTGAAAACCTATTCCCGGCCCGGCAGCGTGGTCATGCAGCTGAGCCTTGTGGATGCCACGCCGCCGTCGGAGGTGAAGGAATGCTGGTATCAGGCCCGCAAACGTGTGGGCGATATCAAGGCCAACCTGCCTGCCGGCGTGCTTGGTCCCTTTTTCAACGACGAATTCGGTGATGTGGACTCGGTGCTCTATGTACTGACCGGCCAGAGCGTCACCATGCGGGAGTTGAAGGACGAGGCGGAAATCCTCCGCCAGGCCCTGCTGCGCGTCCCCTCCGTGACCAAGGTCCGGTTCTACGGAGAACAGACCGAATGCATCTTCATCGAGCTCAACCACGCCAAGCTGGCCACCCTGGGCCTCACGGCCCAGACGGTCTTCAACTCCATCGCCAAACAAAACGAGGTGACCCCGGCCGGGGAACTGGAGACGGCCACCGACACCGTCTATCTGCGCGTGGACGGCGCCCTCAAGGGCACCGCGGCCCTGGCCGAAGTGCCGGTCCAGAGCAGCGGCAAGGTGTTTCGCCTGGGAGATATCGCCACCTTCCACCGGGGGCCCCAGGACCCGCCGACCTTCGTGGCCCGCTACGAAGGCAAACCCTGTATCGCCCTGGGCGTGGTCATGGCCAAGGGCGGCAATATCCTGGAGTTGGGGCACAACCTGGACGCGGCCATGGCGCGCCTCAAGGCTGACCTGCCGTTGGGGTTCGAGATCCACCGCGTGGCCGATCAACCGGAGGTCGTGGCCGACTCCGTGTTCGAATTCGTCCGGTCCTTCGTGGAAGCCCTGGTCATCGTGCTAGCGGTGAGTTTCCTGTCGCTGGGCTGGCGCACCGGGATCGTCGTGGCCCTGGCCGTGCCGCTCGTGCTGGCCATGGTCATGGTGGTCATGAACATGCTCGGCATAAGCCTGGAACGGATCTCCCTGGGCGCCCTTATCATAGCCCTGGGGCTGCTCGTGGACGATGCCATCATTTCGGTCGAAATGATGGTCGTGAAAATGGAGCAAGGATTCGACCGCATAAAGGCCGCCACCTTTGCCTGGACCGCCACGGCCTTTCCCATGCTCACGGGCACGCTGGTGACGGCCGCCGGATTTTTACCCGTGGGCTTTGCCAAATCCGTCTCGGGCGAATATGCGGGCGGCATCTTCTGGGTGGTGGCCATCGCACTGCTCTGTTCCTGGTTCGTAGCCGTGGTCTTCACGCCCTATCTGGGACTCAAGCTGTTGCCGGATTTCCCCCAGGCGGACCACCAAAATCCCCATGCCATCTACGAAACCCCGCGCTACCGCCGCCTGCGCCGCGGCATCACCTGGTGCGTGGAGCACCGTAAAACGGTTGTCGGCACGACCATCGTGCTCTTTGTCCTGTCCCTTGCCGGATTCACCTTTGTTTCACACCAATTTTTTCCGTCTTCCACCCGACCGGAGCTTCTGGTCGAAGTGCGGCTGCCGGCCGGGTCCGCGTTCAAGACAACAGCCAAGTCCGTCGAGGCCATGGAGGCCTTCTGTCAAAAAGACCCCGAAATAATGACGTATACCAGCTACATCGGTTCCGGCGCTCCGCGCTGGTTTTTACCCATGTCCCCGGAACTGCCCAATGTGAGCTATGGTGTTCTCGTCTTGAATACCGCCGACACCGCGGCCCGGGACCGTGTCCGGTCGCGTATCGAGGCCTATGTCGCCAAAGGCGGACTCCCCGAGGCCCGGGTGCGCGTGACGACCTTGTTCCTGGGGCCGCCGGTCGGCTATCCGGTGCAATTTCGCGTCATCGGCTCCGATCCGCTCAAGGTGCGCGACATCGCCTACCAGGTGCGCGACCGTGTGCGCGCCAACAAAAAGACCTATGATGTGAACCTGGACTGGAACGAGCAGGCCAGGGCGATCCGGCTGGTCGTGGACCAGGACCGGGCCCGGGTCCTCGGGCTGACGCCCCAGGATATCGCCGAGGCCTTGCAGATGTGGCTTTCCGGCGTGACCGTCACCCAGATCCGCGACGGCATCGAGCTGGTCAACGTCGTGGCCCGGGCCGTGCCCGAAGAACGCTTGCGCCCGGAACTCCTGGCCGACCTGACCATCAGCACCCGCAACGGCCAACCGATCCCACTGTCCCAGGTGGCCAAAATACAATACAGCTACGAGGAGCCCATCCTCTGGCGCCAGAGCCGCGACTTGACCATCACCGTCCGGGCGGAAGTCATACGCGGCGTGCAGGCGCCGGATGTGACCATGGAAATCCTGCCCAAGCTCAAAGCCCTCGAAAAGACCCTGCCGCCGGATTACCGGATCGAAATCGGCGGCGCCAAGGAGGAAAGCAACAAGGCCAACCACTCCATTGTGGTCCTGCTGCCGCTCACCCTCGGCATCATGCTGCTTTTGCTCATGTTCCAGTTACAGAACTTTCCGAGTCTGTTCCTGGTCCTGTCCACGGCGCCCCTGGGACTCATCGGCGCGGTCGGCGCCCTGTTGATCTTTCGACAGCCTTTCGGTTTCGTCGCCATGCTCGGCGTGCTTTCCCTGGGCGGCATGATCATGCGCAACAGCGTCATTTTGGTGGACCAGATACACAAGGACCGCCAGGAAGGCATCCCGGTGTGGGAAGCCGTCATCGGCGCGACGATCCGGCGCACACGGCCGGTCGTGCTTACGGCCATGGCCGCGATCCTGGCCATGATCCCCCTCACGCGCAACGTCTTTTGGGGCCCCATGGCCGTGGCCATCATGGGCGGACTGCTCGTGGCCACGGTGCTGACCCTGCTTTTTACCCCTGCCCTGTATGCCCTGATCTTCCGGGTCCGGGAAACGGACGCCTGACGACAAGACGTCAAACAGCGGGCGTGGCGGCTTCTTCTTGCGGCCACGCCCGGCCGGACCAGGCAGAGCTCGTCGCACTCTACCCGCTGGGCCTTTCCTTGCCCCAAGCCGGAAAGTCCAACCGCCCCAAATCCCCTCGGGATTCCAAAGGGCGTGAGCCCGTTGGCCGCCGGAGGCGCCTTCCTCGCCCCATTCCCCGCGATCGCAAACACGGTTTCTCACGGCTCGCGGTGCTCCGGGCCGGTCCCCCCCGGTGAAAACATATTGACAGACTCGCCTAGACAGATACAAAGAACACACCAAGGCGAGTTTCAGACCATGGCAACCGCTGTAACGCTGCAAAAAGACATTTCTATCCCTTCAGAGGCATTGCCGCTGACCGTTACAGCGCCTTGTCCCCCGCCGTATCCCTGCACGACGCCGCCTCCCTGGTCGCGCTTCTCCGAACAAAGCACCGTATTGCAGTCAGATAACCCGATATCGTCACCCGAAAGGTCCTGCTATGCCAAAAATGACACTATCTGATGCCGCACGCAGTTTGCCGCCCCATCCTTCTCGCCTCTTCGTGGAGGTGACCTCCCGGTGCAATCTGCGCTGCCCCATGTGCGTCAAGCAATCCGGTAGTCAACGCACGCCCGACGGCGACATGGCGCCCGAAATTTTCGAGGCCCTGACCCCGACCTTCCCGAAGCTTGACGCCCTCATTTTAAACGGCATCGGGGAACCGCTCCTCCACCCCGGCCTGGAAACCTGCATCCGCAGCTCCAAGCAGGCCATGCCCGAAGGCAGTTGGGTCGGGTTCCAATCCAACGGCCATCTCCTCGACACGGCCCGGGGGAGATCCCTCCTTGAGGCCGGACTGGATCGGATCTTCCTGTCCGTGGACGCGACCTCCCCGGAGCTCTTTCACACCGTCCGCGGCGGCGGTTCCCTGGGGCATGTCGAGCGGGCGCTCCTGGCCCTGGAGACGGCCCAAAAGGACCATCCGGGAGCGCACCTGGAGGTCGGGGCGGAATTCGTGCTCATGCGCGACAACATGACCGAATTGCCGGCCCTGGTGACCTGGCTGGCGGCGCGCGGCGTGAGCCGGCTCATCGTTTCCCACATCCTGCCCTTCGGGCCGGCCATGGCGGACCAGCCCGTGTTCGGCATCAATACGGAATCGGCGGAGCTGTTCTACAAGGAGTGGTCCGACCGGGCGCAACAAGCCGGCCTCGACCTCAGCCAATACTTCGAGGTGCTTTGGAAATATCGCAAGAGCCCGGAGGAGCTCCGCCTCGTCGCCTTTGTCAACGCCATGGCCGCCAAGGCCCGCCAAGATGATATCCCCTTCCACATCGGCAACATCCTCGCCGGCGAGGACCTCAGCCGTGCCGAAGCCGTGTTGCACGAAGCCGAGTCCGTGGCCCACGATGTTGGACTGCGGCTCGTGTTGCCGGCGCTACGGCCCATCAACGACCGCGCCTGCTTCGGGGTGCGCCACGGCGGGATGTTCGTCACCTGGGACGGCAAGGTGGCGCCTTGCCATTTCCTGTGGCGCAATTTCAGCTGCCACCTCTATGGCCGGAAAAAAGAGGTCCTGCACCGGTTTTTCGGCGACCTGCACCAGGACGCGGCGCTGGATATCTGGAACAGCCCAGCCTACACGGCCTTCCGGGCGGATGTCCTGGATCACCGGTATCCCCACTGTCCGAGCTGCAACGTCTACCCCTGCGAGGATATCGATTCGATCGATTTCGAATACGATTGCTACGGCGAGCCCGTACCTTGCGGCGACTGCCTGTGGAGCATGGGCCTGTTGCAGTGCATGGGCCAGGAGGACGAGGCCGACGAGCTCAAAAACCACGCCCCGATCCCCGGCCTCGCCGTGGCGCCCAAGGCCTGCCCGCACCGTTAGACGGCGCATGCCGGGCAGGGAATCGGCTTTTCCCGACCGGCCAGGCCGGCGCATAAAAAAAGGGCGCGACAACTGTCGCGCCCTTTGCATTGCATAAGAAACCGCCCGTGCGGCTATTTGCCGCCCTTGGTGGCCGGCAGCGGGGTTTTGGCCCCGGCGCCCAGGATGGATTCGTTGACCATCACCACCTTGGCCGACTGCTGCACCGCCTGGATATACGCCTTGAACAGATCCGCCTGCTTGGACTGGGTCAAGGTCGCGACCCACCGATCCTTTTCCTTGTCCCACAGGGAGGCCTCGGCCGGCATGCGCTTGTCGAGGGAGGCCAGGACATAGCCACCGGTCACGCTGAAGGCCGACTTGAACCAGCCCGGGTCCTTGGTCTCGAAGGCCGTCTGGACCAGCAGCGGCGCCATGCCGAGCCCCGGAATGAAGCCCTGGCGGGTGAAGGGCTGGGACGTGGCAATCTTGTCCTTGTAGGTCGCGAGGACCTTGTTGAGACCGTCCGCGGTCTCCATGGTCTTGGCCGTTTCCTCGGCCTTGGCCCGGGCGAGCTTCAGGGCGCCGTCGGCCACGAGGCGATCCTTGATCACGCTCTTGACCGCGTCCAGGGGCTCGAAACCGGCCGGCTTGACCTCCGTCACCCGGGCCAGCAAAAAGCCGTCCTGGGTGGACAGGGGCGTATCGGAGGTCTCGCCCTTTTTCATCTTGAACAGCACGCCCAGCGCCTGGTCGGACAAGCCGAGCTCGGCCGGGGAATTGTCCTTGGCGAAAAGCGCCGAACTCTTGAGCGTCAACCCCTCGGCCGTAGCCGCCTTGGCCAAGTCCTCACCCGTGCTGATCTTGTCCTGCACGGCGTCCAGGGCCTTGGTGAGCCGGTCCGAAGCCCGCAGCTCGGCCAGTTCGCCCCGGATGTCGTCCTTGACCTCGGCCAGGGGCGTCTCGCCGGCCGCCTTGCGTTCGCCGGCCTGGATCACGTGCAGGCCCAGGGCCGTGCGCACCACGCCGCTCACCTCGTTGGGCTTGAGCGCGAAAGCCGCGTCCTCGAACGGCCCAAACTCCTTGGGCAGGCTGCCCTTGGGCAACCAGGCCCAATCCTCGCTCAGCACGCCGCTCTTGTTGTCCGGCGTCTTCGGGGCCAAAGAGGCGAAATCCGCGCCGCCGCGCAGCTTGTCGGCGATCTCCTTGAGCTTGGCCGTGGCGCCGTCCACTGCTTCCTGAGGCGCGTCCTGGGGCAGCAGAATCAGGAAATGGCGCACCCGGACCTGTTCGGGGCGGGCGTACTTTTTCTGATTGGCGGCATAGGCGGCCTCGATGTCGGCCTCGGACACCGCATCGGGCTTGGCCAGGGCCTTGGGCGTGAACTCCACGTAGTCGATCTTCACCTGGACCGGGGTGGCGAACTCGTCTTTTTTGGCCTCGTAGTAGCTGGCGATCTCGGCGTCGGTCGGACTGACATCCTTGGCAAAGTCCTCGGTCTTGAACGGGATGTAGCGAATGACCGCCTGTTCGCGCATGAAGTCGAAAATGGTGCGGGCCTCGGCATCGGTGACCGTGCCCGGCAGGCTGATGAACGCGGCCAGCTTCTCCATGAGCAGGTTCTGGCGGAAATCGGCCTCGAACTCACCCGGGGTCACGCCGTTGGCCGAGAGGATGTTCTCGTAGCGCTTGGAGTCGAACTGCTTGGACTCGTTCTGGAAGGCCGGGATTTTGGCGATCTCGGCCCGCAGCTCGTCGGTGCCCACGCTGATGCCGAGCTTGGCGGCCTGCTTTTCCAGCAACTTGGTGGTCACCATGTTGCTGAAGACCTGCTGGCGAAAGCCGCCTTCCTCCAGTTCCTTGTCCGTGATGTTGGGGTTTTTGTTTTTTACCAGGCGTAGATTCTCCTGGTAGGCCTTCTCGTAGTCCTTGATCAGCACCGGCTCGTCATCCACGGTGGCCAGCACCGAGGCCTTGTCACCCCGGAAGCTGCCCACGCCCCAGAAGACGAAGACGATGATGATCAGACCGAAAACGATCTTGATGCCCCAGGATTGGGCATACTTCCGCATGGGATCGAGCATGGTTTCTCCTCGGCGGACGGGCATGGCCGTCCGCGTGGCGTTCGCAAAAAGGCGGTCTGGCGCCGGAGACGGTCACGCGTTGCGCGCAGGCCGCCTCCGTCTTTCCTTCCGCCTGGCCCTAGGGCCGGAAACACCGCGTTTCCGACCGCGCGGGCGCCCGCGACAGGACCCGGGCGTTACCGGGCCCGACGCACCTGATTAAGCAGGCCGCCGGCCCGGATGATCTCCAGTTCCTTGGCGGTCAGGTCGTTGGTGACCAGCACGGTCGCACCGCCGTCCACGGTCATGGCCACGGGCTTGCCCGGTTCGAGGGCCGTGGTGTCCAGGGCCAGGCTGGCCCCGGCCGGGATGCGGTCGTAATCGGCCTTGTCGACCAGAAGCAACGGCAGGATGCCGAAATTGACCAGATTGGCCCGGTGGATGCGGGCCAAGGACTTGGCCACCACCGCCACCACGCCGAGATAGCGCGGTCCCAGGGCGGCATGTTCCCGGCTCGACCCCTGGCCGTAGTTCTCACCGCCGAGGATGATGCCCTTGCCGAGCTTTTTGATGCGGGCCACGAAGTCGGCGTCCACCCGGCTGAAGATGTACTCGCTGATGGCCGGAATGTTGGAGCGCAGGGCCGTGATCTGGGCCCCGGCCGGCAGGATGTGGTCGGTGGTGATGTCGTCGCCGACCTTGAGGGCCACGGGCGCCTCGATGGCGGCCGGCAGCTCGGTGAAAGGCGGCAGGGGCGCGATGTTGGGCCCACGGCGGATTTCCACGGCCGCCCCGTCGGCCGGCGGCACCAGGAACAGGCTACGGATGTTCGGGGCATTATCCGGCAGTTCGGCCTTGGCCGGGGCCTCGCCCCAGGTGGCCGGATCGGTGAAGGCGCCGTGCAGGGCGGTGACGGCCGCGGTCTGGGGGCTGACCAGATAGACCTGGCCGTCCTGGGTGCCGGACCGGCCCTCGAAATTGCGGTTGAAGGTCCGGGCGCTCACGCCGGCCGAGACCGGCGAGCCGCCCATGCCGATGCACGGCCCGCAGGCGCATTCCAGGACGCGTGCCCCGGCGTCGAGCAGCGGATCGATGAGCCCTTCGGCGGCCAGCATCTTGAGCACCTGCTTGGAGCCCGGGGCAATCAGCAGGTCCGTGGTCGGATCGATGCGCTTGCCGGCCAGGATGGCGGCCACGGCCTTGAGATCGGCATACGACGAGTTGGTGCAGGAGCCGATGCAGACCTGATCGACCTTGAGGCCGTCCAGGTCGGCGATGCGTTTCATGCGGTCGGGCATGTGGGGCGCGGCGGCCAGCGGTTCAAGGGCGGACAGGTCGATGTCCACCACTTCGTCGTAGGCGGCATCGGCATCGGCCACGAGCTCCACGAAATCCCCGGGCCGGCCCATGGCGGTCAAAAACGCCTTGGTCGCGGCATCGCTCGGGAAAATCGAAGTGGTGGCGCCGAGTTCGGCCCCCATGTTGGTGATGACGGCCCGTTCGGGCACGGACAAGGTGGCCACGCCCGGTCCGGCGTATTCCATGACCTTGCCGACGCCGCCCTTGACCGTGAGCAGCCCGAGCAGATGCAAAATCACGTCCTTGGCCGTGGCCCAGCCGGTGAGCTTGCCGGTCAGGTTGACCTTGACCACCTTGGGCATGGCAATGACGTACGGCTCGCCGGCCATGGCCAAGGCCACGGACAGGCCGCCGGCCCCCATGGCCATGGCGCCGACACCGCCGGCCGTGGGCGTGTGGGAGTCGGAACCGATCAGCGTCACGCCGGGCTTGGCGAAATTTTCCAGATGCAGCTGGTGGCAGATGCCAGTGCCCGGGGGCGAAAACGTGATGCCAAACTTGGCGGCCACGGTGCGCAGGTAGGCGTGGTCGTCGGGATTGCGAAAGCCCATCTGCAGGGTGTTGTGATCGACGTAGCTGACCGAAAGATCGGTCCGCACCCGGGGCAGCCCAATGGCCTCGAACTGGAGATAGGCCATGGTGCCGGTGGCGTCCTGGGTGAGCGTCTGGTCGATGCGCAACGCGATCTCGGCGCCGGGGGTGGACATATCGCCGGAGACGAGGTGGGCCTTGATGATCTTCTGGGTCACATTCAGAGACATGGGAGGGATCCTTTTCTTGTTGTCGGAAAGGGGGAAAATGTCCGGCCTGCATGCCTCCCCCGGCGACCGAAGTCAAGAGCCGGGCCGCTTCGGGCATGGCCGTACGGTGCCAGGAAACCGCCGAAAAAGCATCCACCCCTCCCCCTTGACGGAAACTATCGCGGAGCGCAGACAAAGTGACAGTCCACCCGGAAAAGGAGAGCGTCCATGGATTTTGCCGATATCCTCACATCCCGCCGGTCCGTCAACTTTTTCGATCCGGATCGGGATGTGCCCGAAGCCCTGCTCAACACCCTGTTGACCACGGCCGCCCGTTCGCCCTCGGGCTTCAACCTCCAACCCTGGAAAGTGGCGGTGCTGCGCGACCAGGAGCAAAAAGCCCGGCTGCGCCCCCTGGCCTGGGACCAGCCCAAGGTGACCGAAGCGCCGGTGGTGCTCATGTTCCTGGCCGACACCGAGGCCTGGAAGGAAAATACGCCGGCCTTTGACCGCCAGTTCGACTACATGGTGTCCATCGGTCGCTTCACGGCCGAACAGAAGCCGAACTTCGCCCAGACGACCTATGGCATCTACGGTCAGACCCCGGAACAGTCCCTGGCCTTTGCCGTGAAAAACACGGCTTTTTACGCCATGACCTTCATGTACGCCGCCGCCGACCTGGGGCTGCGCACCCATCCCATGGACGGCTTCGACCACGAGGCGGTGCGGTCCGCGTTCGCCATCCCGAAGCGCTACTGGATTCCGCTGCTGCTGGCCGTGGGCTACCTGAAACCCGGCGTCACCGTCACCCCGCCCAAATGGCGGTTCACCCCCGAAGAATTTCTCTATCCTCTGCCGCGCTGACGCGGTCCGGAGACACCCCATGCGCCGTCATCATCTTCTTGCCCTGGCCCTGCTGGCTTTTGTCTGCGTCCTGCCCCTGTCGGCCCTGGCCGAGGAAGCCGGTCCCCCCGTGGACGGCAAAACCCTGGACCCGGCCCATACCGCGGCCACCTTCCGGATTCGCCACATCGTCGGCACCATCGCCGGCCGTTTCAACACGGTCTCGGGCAGCATCGACATCCCGGCCAAGGCCCCAGCCAAAGGCCATGTGCAGCTCACCCTGGCCACGGACAGCGTGGATACGGGCGTGGCCGCCCGGGACAAGCACCTGCGCACGCCGGATTTCTTCGACGCGACCACCTTTCCGCAGATGACCTTCACCAGCACGGCCATCACCCCGGCCGGCAAGGGCGTCTACCGGGTGACGGGCCGGCTCACCATCAAGGACGTGACCAAGACCGTGACCATCCCGGTGCGCTATACCGGCACCAAGGCCCATCCCGCGATGCCCTGCGTGGACGTGTCCGGCTATGAGGCGTCGTTTACCCTCAACCGGCTGGATTACCACGTGGGAACCGGCAAATTCTTCAAGATGGGCATGGTCGGGGATATGGTGGAGATCCGCCTCTCGGGCGAAGTGCTCGCGCCCCGCCCCGGCTGCGTCAAGCCGGCGCAGTAAGGGAAGGGGGAGAAGGGAAGAACGCCTCCGGCGGCCAGGAGGGGCCGAGGACCCCTCCTGGACTACCCCTTACGGGGCAGCGGGAAGGCGAGGGTTGTTTTTCTTCTGTTTGTGCGCGCAAAATTTTACAGTTGAAAAGGGCTGTTCCGGTCGGAGAGGCCCAGGAGAGGCGCGCCTCTCCTGGCCGCCGGAGGCGTCACCCCCCTGCCTCTCTCCCCTTACATCAACAACCGGACGCGCTGGCGGCGGGTGATTTCCATTTCGGTTTCCAGGGCCAATTTTTCCTGCTTGGCCGCGAAAATCTCCTGGGCGTAATACACGCCGGCCTTGATATCCTCGGCGGCCATGAGTTCGCGCACGCGCTTGACCACGGCATCCCGTTGTTCGGTCAAGGCCGCGAGCTTGGCCGCGAGTTCCTCGGCTTGGCGTTCGATATCGGTAGAGGCATCGGTCGTCGGCGTCATGCGTCCTCCACGACGAGGGTCTTGATGTTGGCGAATTCGAGCAGGCCGAACCGGGACAATTCCCGGCCGTAGCCCGAGCGTTTGACACCGCCGAAGGGCAGCCGGAAATCCGAGCGCAGGACGGTATTGACCGCCACCATGCCGGCCTCGATGCGCCGGGCCAGGGCCTGGCCACGGGCGGTATCGGCCGTCCACAGGCTCGCGCCCAGACCGTACTGGGTGGCGTTGGCCAGGGCGATGGCCTCTTCCACATCAGCCGCCTCAACCACGGCCGCCACCGGGCCGAACAGCTCCTCGTCAAAGGCCGGCATGCCGGGCCGCACGTCGGCAAGGAGCGTCGGGGCGTAGAAAAAGCCCGGTCCGGGCAGGCGGTGGCCGCCGATGACGCACCGCGCGCCGCGTTCCACGGACTGGCGCACCTGCCGGTCCAGATTTTCGAGCAGATCCTCCCGGGCCAGGGGGCCGACCGTGGTCTCCGGGTCCAGAGGGTCGCCGGGCCGGTGGGCGGCCAGCAGCCCGGCCAGCCGGTCCACGAACCCGGCATAGAGCGGGCGTTCGACGATGGCGCGCTTGGCCGCGATGCAGGCCTGGCCGCAGGCCCGCATGCGCGCGGACTCGGCCGCCAGGCAACAATTGTCGAGAACCGCGTCGGCCAGGACGATGAACGGGTCCGAGCCGCCGAGTTCCATGACCGCCTTTTTGACCTGGCCGCCGGCCAAGGCCCCGACCACGGCTCCGGCGGCCGGCGAGCCGGTGAGCGTCACCCCGCGCACGGCCGGATGGGCCACGGCCTCGGGCACCACGGCATTGGGCAGGCGCAGCACGGTGAGCGCCCCTTGGGGGAACCCGGCCTCGGCAAAGACCGCCTCCAGGGCGGCCGCGCAGCCGGCCACATTGGGCGCTGGCTTGAGCGCCACCACGTTGCCCACGGCCAAAAGCGGCGCCGCCGCCCGGCACACCTGCCAATAGGGAAAATTCCAGGGCATGACGGCCAGGATCACGCCAAGCGGCTCGAAGGTCACCAGACGTCGGCCGGTTTCGGCCGGCACCAGCTCGTCGGCCAGCCATTTGGGCGCCATCTTGGCGTAGAACCGGCAAACCCGGGCGCACCGCCGGACCTCGGCCTGGGATTCGGCCAACCGCTTGCCCATTTCCCGGGTGGCCAGATCAGCCAGGCGGTCCACCTGGGTCTCCAGCAGATCGGCCAGGCGGCGCAGGCAGTCCAGACGCTCGGCCAGGGGCGTGTCGCGCCAGTCGCGATAGGCCGCCTGGGCGGCATCGAGCAGGCGATGGCAATCGACCGCATCGTGGGCGGGATAACGGGCAAGGGTCTGGCCGGTGGCCGGATTGATACTGACGAACATCGTTTTTCCGAAAGAAGAAGCGGAGGCGGACCCGTGAAGGCCGCGCCGCAAGGGGTCTGGTTTCATGGGGTTGCGGGCTTCGAGCGAGGGGCTCGTTGTCGGGGGCGCCGGTCGCGTCCCGACCCCGTGGCGACACGGGCTTTCGGCATATCCTTTTTACCCGGTCAAGCCAAGACCGGCGTCGCCGATCGGGCACCGGGCCGCGTCCCAACAAAAAAAGGGGGCGCCGTGGCGCCCCCTTGGGAACAGAAGGGAAAGCGGATACCTACTTCAGGGCATCGCCGGAAGCAGCACCCTGCATCTTGATCTCGACCTTCTCGGTGAGACCTTCGTAGTACTCGCGCAGGATGGCGAGGACTTCTTCGCGGCCGAAGTGATCCGGGATCTCCCCGCCTTCGGACAGCATCTTGCGCAGCTTGGTGCCGGACAGGATGACGCGGTCTTCCTTGGTGTGCGGGCAGGTGCGCAGGGAAGCCATGCCGTCGCACTTGTAGCAGTAGAAGGTCCAGTCGATTTTGAGCGGCTGGCACAGCAGGGCCTGACCCGGCTTGGGGGACTTGCCGTCGGCGTAGGGGATCTTGTCGAAGATCTCCTGAGCCTCGAACATGCCGTAGAAGTCGCCGACGCCGGCGTGGTCACGGCCGATGATCATCTTGTTGACGCCGTAGTTCTGGCGGAAGGTGGCGTGCAGCAGACCTTCGCGGGGACCGGCGTAACGCATGTCGAGGGGATAGCCGCCCTGGACCACGTTCTTTTCCACGAAGTAGTGCTTGACCAGGGTGTCGATGCACTTCACGCGGACGTCAGCCGGGATGTCGCCGGGCTTCAGGTTGCCGATCAGGGAGTGGATGATGACGCCGTCGCAAACTTCGATGGCGATCTTGCACAAGTACTCGTGGGAGCGGTGCATGGGGTTACGCAGCTGCAGAGCGGCGACGTTGGCCCAACCACGCTCGTCGAAGATGGCGCGGGTCTCGGCCGGGCGCAGGTACACGCCCTTGTACTTGGTCGGGTATTCGCCCTCGGACAGGACGTTGACCGAACCGGCCAGGCAGATGGGCTTGCGGGCCATGACCATCTTGACGCCCGGGTGGTCCTCAAGAGCGACCTTCCAGAACTTGTCGTCAGCGGAATCGTCGCCATGGCCCTTGTAGACCATCTCGGATTCCCACTTCTTGTCAGCTTCGGTCAGCTCGAACTTCTCGGTGACCTTCATGGTGGCGTAGACCTCGCCCCCGCGCTCCAGGGAGATCTCATCGCCTTCCTTGATACCAGCGGCGTCTTCCGGGGTCACCGCCAGCATGACGGGAACCGGCCAGAAGGTGCCATCGGCCAGGGTCATCTTCTCGACGACGCTCTTCCAATCGGCCTTGGTCATGAAACCGTCCAAGGGAGAGAAACCGCCGATGCCGATCATGATCAGATCGCCCTTTTCCTGAGCGGTGATCTCGACCTTCTTGAGGCCAGCGGCCTTTTTGAGCTCGGCTTCCTTGGCAGTGCCCTCGAGCAGGCGAATGACCAGGCCTTTGCCTCCATGCGGCGGAACCAATTTGGACATGTAGCGCCTCCTTACCGGTGATTTGTTAGAGTTTCCGCGTATTCCTGGGTGACTGGATGTTGACCGGAGCCAGTCTTCCCCATAAGTGCGCAAGGTATACACCAGGGCCGGGGGAATACCAAGTGAAAAATGTATCAAACTCCACGAAAATGTCGGCACCCCTCAAATCGCCTCGGACCCATCGCCCGCATTGACCTCGCCTGCGCCTTCCATTATGTGGCATGCCACCCTGACCGGCGTTTCGCCAAAGGTTCCCCCACGCATGGATACGTCCCGTATTAGAAATTTCAGCATCATTGCCCACATCGACCACGGCAAGTCAACCCTGGCCGACCGCATTCTCGAACTCACCGGGGTCATCACCGCCCGGGAGATGCGCGAGCAGTACCTTGACCGCATGGATCTGGAGCGCGAGCGCGGCATCACCATCAAGGCCCAGACCGTGCGCATTCCTTATAAGGCCACCGACGGCCGGGACTACGTCCTCAACCTGATCGACACCCCGGGCCACGTGGACTTCTCCTACGAGGTGTCCCGCAGCCTGGCCGCCTGCGAAGGCGCCCTGCTCGTGGTCGACGCGACCCAAGGCGTGGAGGCCCAGACGCTGGCCAACGTGTTTCTGGCCCTGGACAACGATCTGGAGATCATCCCCGTCCTCAACAAGATCGACCTGCCGAGCGCCGATCCCGAAGGGGTCAAGGCCGAGATCGAGGAGGCCATCGGGCTGTCCTGCACCGACGCCGTGGCCGTGTCGGCCAAGACCGGGGCCAACGTGGACAAGGTCCTGGACCAGATCATCGCCAAGATCCCGCCCCCGCGCGGCGAGGCCAAGGCCCCGTTGCGGGCGCTCATCGTCGACTCCTGGTACGACTCCTACCAGGGCGTGGTCGTGATGTTCCGGGTCATGGACGGCACCATCGCCCTGGGCGACCGCATCCGGATGATGTCCACCGGAGCCGAGTTCGAGGTGACGCGCCTGGGCGCCTTTTCCCCGGGGCCGGTCGATTTCAACACCTTCGGCCCGGGCGAGGCCGGCTTTTTGTGCGCGAGCATCAAGACCCTCACCGACGCCAAGGTCGGCGACACCGTGACCCTGGTAGCGGATCCGGCCACGACGCCCCTGCCCGGGTTCAAGGAAGTCAAACCCATGGTCTTTTGCGGCCTCTACCCCGTGGACGCCGCCGAATACGAAGTGCTCAAGACCGCCCTGGAAAAGCTGCGCTTAAACGACGCCGCCTTCACCTACGAACCCGAGACCTCCCAGGCCCTGGGCTTCGGTTTCCGGTGCGGGTTCCTCGGCCTGCTCCACATGGAGATCATCCAGGAACGCCTGGAACGGGAATTCGGGGCCAACCTCATCGCCACCGCGCCCTCGGTCATTTATAAGGTAGAGACCACCTCGGGAGAGACGCTTTCCATCGACAACCCGAGCAAGCTGCCCAAGACCCAGGAGATCGCCGCCCTGTACGAGCCCTACGCGCGCCTCGAAATCCACGCCCCCAACGAATACGTGGGCGGGGTGTTCAAGCTGTGCGAGGAAAAGCGCGGCATCCAGAAGGACGTGCGCTACCTGACCGCGACCCGTGTCATCATCACCTATGAACTGCCATTCGCCGAAATCGTCTACGATTTCTTCGACCGGCTCAAATCCGCCACGCGCGGCTATGCCTCCCTGGACTATGAGATCACCGATTACCGCGCCTCGGACCTGGTCAAGCTCGACATCATGATCAACGGTGATCCGGTGGACGCGCTGGCCGTCATCGTGCACCGCGAAAACGCCTATCCCTACGGCCGGGGGCTCGCCCTCAAGCTCAAGCGCACCATCCCGCGCCAGCTCTTCGAGGTCATCATCCAGGCCGCCATCGGCACCAAGATCATCGCCCGGGAACGCAACGCGCCCATGGGGAAAAACGTCACCGCCAAATGCTACGGCGGCGACATCACCCGCAAACGCAAACTTCTGGAAAAACAGAAGGAAGGCAAAAAGCGGATGAAACGCATGGGCAATGTGGAATTGCCTCAGGAAGCTTTTCTGGCCGCGCTCAAGGCCGGCGACGAATAACCGCCGCCCCGACACGTCCGCGTCTCTCCCCACAACACCAACAAGGAACCTCGCCCATGAATCCGAGATGGCAAAAAGTGCTGCTGGAATACATCGAAGCCCTGGCCGTCGCCCTGGTTTTGGCCTTCGTCATCCGGACCTTCGTTGTCCAGGCCTTCAAGATTCCCTCGGGCTCCATGCTCGACACCCTGCTCATCGGCGATCACCTGCTTGTCAACAAGTTCCTCTACGGCACCCATATTCCCTTCACCGACAAGGTCGTCCTGCCCCTGGCCGACCCGCAGCACGGCGACATCATCGTGTTCGAATATCCAGAGGACACGACCAAGGACTTCATCAAGCGCGTCATCGGCGTGCCCGGCGACGTCATCGAGATCAAAGACAAGGCCGTCTTCCGCAACGGCCAGAAGCTCGACGAGCCCTACATCAAGCACACGAGCCCGGCCATCCAGCCGCGCCGCGACAACTTCGGCCCGGTCACCGTGCCCCCGGACAAGTACTTCGTCATGGGCGACAACCGCGACGAATCCTACGACTCGCGCTTCTGGGGCTTCGTGGACCGCGAAAAAATTCGCGGCAAGGCCTGGATCATCTACTGGTCCTGGGACGGCCCGGCCGATATCCGCTTCAGCCGCATCGGCCACGTCGTGCGATAAAGGGCGGGGAGTGGGAACGCCTCCGGCGGCCAGGAGGGGCATCACGCCCCTCCTGGACCACCCCGCAAAAAAACCGGTCGGAAGCGCCTGCTTCCGGCCGGTTTTTGCGTTTCAAGACCAGACCGCACCATCTTCCCGTGCCCCGCCGTCCGATCGCGAACGATACCGGGGAAAGTTTTTCGGGAAAAAAGGGCGCGGGGAGCCCCCCGGGCCAAGCGGCCCGCAGCAACAGAAGGCAGGGGCCTTCCCCGCCTGTCCGCCTCCTTGCCTACACCGTGGCGCAGTCCGTCGGATCGCCGTGGAGCTTGTCCAGGGCGTGGGGGATGGCGGGCAGGACCGCGGCCAGGTTTTCCCGCACAGCCTTGGGCGACCCGGGCAGGTTGACGATGATGGCCGGGCCGAGCGTGCCGGCCACGGCCCGGGAAATCACGGCATGGGGCGTCTTGGCCAGGGACGCGGCCAGCATGGCCGCCTCGAACCCGGGCAGGCGCCGCTCGATCACGGCCAGGGTGGCTTCGGGCGTGGTGTCGCGCGGCCCAAGGCCCGTGCCGCCGGTGGTGACGATCAGGTCGTAGCCCTGGGTCAGGGCGAGATCGGTCAGCAGCGCCCGCAGCCTGGCCGGATCATCGGGGATGATATGGCCCGCGACGAGGCAGGGAGCCAACGCCTCGACACAGGCCGTGGCAATGGCCGGGCCGGCCACGTCGGTACGCAGGCCCTGACTGCCCTTGTCGCTCAAGGTGATCCAGGCCACGGCCGGACCGACCTTGGCCGCCTCGAAAGCGATCTGTCCGACCGGCAAGGTCCCGGCCGACACGACCCGGGTCACAAGGACCGGCTCGGCCGGGGATTCGCCCTCGCCCGGCCGGGAACCGACGGCGATCACCTGGAGCGCGCAGGCCCCCAGGGCCGGCGTCAGCACCGTGCCCACGGGCAGATGCGGCAAACGGCCCGAAGCCGATTCCAGGCAGAAGGCGTATTCCGGAGCCGGCCCAGTAACCAGGATGATCCGCGCGCCCTGAACCAAGGTCAGGGAAGTCTGGGCGGTCAGGACAAGGGGTGCGCTCATGACAGGGATCCTCTTTACTACGCTTGCGGTTTGGCGGGAATTGGGTCAAGATGCAGGGATAATACGTCTGACAGTGCTGCGGATCAAGAGAGGCGAACGCGGATGAAAGGCATTATTCTGGCAGGGGGCTCCGGCACACGACTGTATCCCATCACACGCGTGGTGAGCAAACAGCTTTTGCCTGTCTACGACAAGCCCATGATCTATTATCCCTTGTCCGTCCTCATGCTCGCCGGTATCCGTGACATTCTTATTATTTCCACGCCGACCGACCTCCCCCGATTCCAGGAAATGCTCGGCGACGGCACACAGTTCGGCATGACGTTTTCCTACAAGGTGCAACCGCGCCCCGAGGGCCTGGCCCAAGCCTTTCTGATTGGCGAGGACTTCATCGGCAACGACAGTGTCTGCCTGGTCCTCGGCGACAACATTTTCTATGGCCAGGGATTGGCCCACGTTCTCCAGCGCGCGGCCACCCTCACCCAGGGTGGGGTCATCTTCGGCTACAAGGTCCGTGATCCCGAGCGCTACGGCGTGGTGGAATTCGACGCGCAAAAACGCGTCATCAGCATCGAGGAAAAGCCGACCCGGCCCAAGTCCAAGTACGCCGTGACCGGACTGTACTTCTACGACAACGAGGTCGTGTCCGTGGCCCGGAACCTGAAGCCGTCGGCCCGGGGCGAGCTCGAAATCACCGACCTCAACAACGTCTATCTCCGCCAGGGCCGGCTCACGGTGGAATTTCTGGGCCGAGGCTATGCCTGGCTCGACACCGGCACCCACGAATCCCTGCTCCAGGCCGCCAGTTTCGTGCAGGTCATCCAGGAACGCCAGGGCGTGCCCGTGGCCTGCCTCGAAGAAATCGCCTTCCGCATGGGCTACATCGACGCCGCCCAGGTCGAAGTCCTGGCCTCGGACATGCTCAAAAACGGCTACGGCCGCTACCTCATGGAAATGATCCGCGAAGCCTGAACCCAGCCTTCCCAAAAAGAAAGCCGCCCGAAGGCGGCTTTTTCATTTCGCAACGTCCCGGGTGTCCCGCCCCGCCCCAATCCGGCAGGCCAAGACCGTCCCGGACAAGCCCGGGTCGACCTAGTGGTGGTCTTCCTTGAGAAACTGGCGAATACGCCAGAAGGCGGCCGTGACGATGATGGCCATGTAGATATAAATGGCCGTGACGCCGAAGAAGCCTTGTTCGGTGGAATGGCCCATGTTGGTGACGAGTTCGGATACGACGCTCATAGCCTTCTTCTCCTTCGGGTCGTGGTCGTGAATTTCCGAACGACTGTATTCCCTCCCGGGTGCACGGTCAAGACCCGTCTGACAAAACGGCTGATCCTGGCCGAAAGCAATCGAGAAACCCGCCTGAAGCCCTTCCGTTTTTCCGCCCGTCGGTCTATGAAGCTTGCATGGGGTGATGCCGTGTTCGCAGGGAGCAGCCAGTCTGGCCCGAACCAGGGAGGGGCCGTGACCAAGCCTGTGCTGTTTGGAATGGGCACGGCCTGTCTCGTCATTTTACTGCTGCTCCTGGCCGGCGACTGGTACCGGCAGCACGTCTGGCTCCTGTGGACCCCGCGGGAACTTTGGCTTTTTTACCTCGTCGTTTTCCTGATCGCCATTGTCCCGGGAGGCCTGGTCGGGCTGCTCGTGGACCGGCAGTTGCGCCTGGACACCCTGCTCGCGGACAAAACCGCCGAAATTACCGCGACCCGTTGCGACCTGGATCAGACCAACCGCAACCTGCGCGCCCTGATTGCCGTTAACCACGAATTGATCCGGGCCACGGACGAATCGAGCCTCTTCCAACGCATTTGCCAGGTCATGGCGGACCAGGCCGGATACGGCGTGGTCTGGGTGGCCATGATCGAACCGGGGGCGGACAAACGGGTGCGGGTGGCCGCCCGGGCCGGAGAGCAGGCCCATTTTCTGGAAGCGCTCGACGTGCACTACGACGATTCGCCCCGGGGGCAAGGTCCCACTGGCTCGGCCATCCGCGAAAACCGCGTGGTGGTGGTGCACAATTCGAAAATGCAGGCTGTCCACCGGAACTGGCCGGACAGACCGGTCAACCTGGACTGGATCGCTTCGGCCGTGGCCTTGCCCTTGCGGCTCGGTGAGCGGGTGGTGGGCGCCTTGACCATGTACGAACCCCGTGCTCGGGACTATGACCAGGAAGAACTGACCCTGCTCACCCAGCTGGCCGACGACGTCTCTTACGGCCTGCGTTTTCTGCGCATCGGCGAGGAGCGGGGGCGGACAGGCCATTTGTTGCGCCAGGCCCTGCGCGTCAGCGCGGCCATGACCCGGACCTCCCGGGCCCTGGTGGCCGGCACCGCCGACATCCCGGCCATGGCCCGGACCACCTTGCACCAGGCCATGGCCCTGACCGAAAGCCCCTGGGGCGGCGTGGCCCGCATCGTCAGCCGCACTGGTCACCTCGACTGGGTGACGCCGACCGAACACACGAAGACCTCCCTGTTGGAGGACAACGAAGGCGGCGGACTCTACCCGGATGATAGCGGCCGGTATGGCGGTCCTTGGGCGGACGTCCTCAACGACGGCACGAGCCTTTGCCGCAATGCGCCTCTTTCCCTGGAGGGCTCCTGCCCCGATCCGGAAACCCACCTGCTCGCCCGGCAAGTGCTGGCCGTCCCCCTGCGCGACCAGGACGGGCAAGTGTCCGGTCTGCTCTTTCTGGCCGACGGCGAACGCCCCTACCGCGAACGCGATGTCCGGGCCGTGCAGCGCCTGGCCGTGCTGCTCGACATGGGTATCGCCCGACGCCGGGTCGAGGAGGAACTCGTCCTGGCGAGGCGTCGGGCCGAGGCGGCCAGCGAGGCCAAGACCCAGTTCCTGGCCAACATCAGCCAGGAACTGCGCACGCCGATCAACGGCATCCTGGGCATGGCCCAGCTGGCCCTGCTCGAAAGCGCCAGCGAGCGCGAGACCGAATACTGGCGCACGGTGCGCGAATCCACCGACCGGCTCGTGGAAATCGTCGACAACCTGCTCGAACTGGCCAATGTGGAGACCGGCTCCCTGTCCCCCGTGCTGCGGGAATTTTCCCTGCGCCGCATCATGGACTCGTTGCGCGGCGCCTATTCCATCCGGGCCGGACTGGCCGGCCTGCCCCTGGAAGTCACCATCGATCCCGGCATCCCCGACCGGCTGCTCGGCGATCCCTTCCGCCTGCGCCAGATCCTGTCCAACCTCATCGATAACGCCATCCGGTTCACGCCGACCGGCTCGGTGACGGTCCGGGTCCTGTCCCACGACCCCGCATCCACGCCGCGCCGGGTGTTCGTGGGCAAGGATTTCCAGGGCTTGTGCCTCGCCTTCACCGTGACCGACACGGGCATCGGCATTCCCCACGACCGGCAGGCGGCCATTTTCGAGAGCTTCACCCTGGGCGAGGACTACCTGACCAAGCGTTTCGGCGGCACGGGCATGGGGCTGACCATTGCCCGGCGCCTGGCCGAGCTGCTCGGTGGCAGCATCTGGGTGGAGAGCAAGCCCGGATTCGGCAGCACGTTTTCCCTCACCGTGCCGCTGTGGCCCGGCGAACAGGCAGAATCCCGCCGGGAAGAACCGGCCGGTCCGGTGGTCTTGGCGCCGCTGCGCATCCTGGTGGTGGAAGACGAGGCCGTCAACCGGCTGGCCTTGGCCCGGGGCCTGCACAAGCTCGGCCATACGGTGATCGAGGCCGGCAACGGCGAGGAAGCCTTGCGGCAACTGGCCAAGGAGCAAGTCGACGTGGTGGTGATGGACATCCAGATGCCGGTCATGGACGGGTTGACCGCCGTGGGGTTCATCCGGGCCGGCGAGGTGCCGGGCACGGACCGGCGGTTGCCAGTGGTGGCGCTGACGGCCTATGCCCTGGAAGGCGATCGCAAGCGCTTTCTGGACGCCGGCATGGACGAATTCGTGACCAAGCCCTGCGACATGGACCAGCTCCTGCGCGCCGTGGGCAAGGTGGTCGGCGCCCGGGCCGCCGCCTAGTTCTCCCTTCCCTTTTCCCGACCAAGATCCTCTTCGACGTACCGCGCGATGGCCTCGAGCAAGGCCGGGCGCGGATAGCTGTTTTTGCTGATCACGGCCGTCAGCAACGACGGTTTTTTCGTAAACGGCATGGCCACGGCCAGATGGTCCGCATTGGGATAGCCAAGCAGGGTCCCGCCGGGAATGATGGCGTCAGAGGCCATGACCAGCCCGTCGTTGAGGGCGTCGGTCTTGGCCAGGATGTCGTAAAACGGGCGCAGGATGGCCGAGGTCTCCTCGCGGGACGCAAACGCGGCCAGGGAATAGTAGCGTACCCGGGCCGGAAGCTTGTGCTCGGCCAAAAAGCGCAGCCGGTTCGATCGCTTGAGGCTGTCCAGCGCCTCGGTGCCCTCGCCCGGCGGGCACGAGGACAGCGGTATCGATTCGGCGAACCGGAGCAGGCCGTCGGAAAACGTCTCGGCCAGGGGCGAGCCCTCGATGACCCCGGCCACACTCACCACCGCCGCGGTCCGGGCCGCCAGATCAGGGTAGCTGACCAGGGCCTCCAACACGTCCACCGCGCCCTTGGAATGGGTCACGAAGACGATGGTGTCGTTTTCGGGCAGTTTGGCCACCACCTCGTGGAGGATGGCGGCGTTTCGGGCACTGCCCAAGCGGCCGCCCGTGCGCACAAGGGTCGTGGCGTAGCCGTAGCGTTCCACATCGGGCCGGGCGTCGTCGAACAGGAGCGAGGACTCGGACACGCATTCGGCGAGCAGGCCCGGCACGAGCACGAGCCGGATGCCGGCCGTGGAGACGCCAAGGGGTACGGGTCGGCCGGTCGGCCCGGGTTCGCCAGCCAGATGCCACAGGATACCGTCACCGTCGGCCGGGCGATCGCCGGGCAACAAGGCGCCGTGATCGGCCATGATGGCGGTCATGATTTCCCGAAACCGGCCCCGGCCGTCCCGAATGCCGGCCTGTGCGGCCGGGACCAGCACCGCAGGCGGCATGGCGTGGGCAAGCTGCGCCACGGGGCGCCTGGCGCACCCCGGAAGCACCCCGGCCACAAGCAGGAAGCCGCCCAACGCCCACACGGGAAGCCCCCTTGTGGCAAGCGGAAAGCGCATCGTCACCTCACCCTTGGGCGTCCACCGGCCGTCGCCCCGATGTCTTTGCGCCCCGGGGGCGCAAAGGGCGGGGCCCCTTGCCCGTCGGGACGACCTGTCCGATACTGCCTGCCAACGCCCCTAGGCCGCCGTGAGCAGCACCGGCCCGCCATGGGTGACGACGAGGCTGTGCTCGTAATGGGCGGACAGACTGCGATCGCAGGTGCGCACGGTCCATTTGTCCGACAGCACCCGGACCCGCCCGCTGCCCATGGCGATGATGGGCTCGATGGTGATGACCAGGCCATGGGTGAGGGGGGTGCGGCAGCGCCGCTCGAAGTAGTTGGGCACGCAGGGTTCCTCGTGGATGCTGCGCCCCACGCCGTGGCCGCACAATTCCTTGATGACGCTGAAACCGCACTGCTTGGTTTCGCGTTCCACGGCCCGGCCGATATCATTGATATGGTTGCCGACCCGGGCCGCCTTGAGCCCCTGGCGAAAGGCACTCTCGGCGCACCGGGCCAGGGCCTCGGCCTGGGCCGTGACCGTGCCCACGCGCACGGTCACGGCCGCGTCGGCCACGAAGCCGTCCTTTTCCGCCGTGACATCGCATTTGACCAGATCGCCGGCGACGAGCTTGCGGTCGCCGGGAATACCGTGGACCGCCTCGTCGTTGACGCTGATACAGGCCGTGCCCGGAAAGCCGTAGACCTTGGGCGGGGAGGAGATGGCGCCGTGCTGTTGCAAAACGTCGGCGCACACGGCGTCCAGTTCGGCCGTGGTCATGCCCGGACAGGCGGCCTTGGCCATGGCGTCAAGGCTAACGCGCACGATCTTGCCGATGGCGCGCAGGTTGTCGAGTTCTTCTTGGGATTGGACCGTCATGGTCTGCCTCTTTTGTTGTACTGTGTTATGCGGTCCCGGCCGCCAGGCTCACACCAGGCGCTGCCGGTCGAGATTACGCAGGTTGACCGCCTCGGCCAGATGCTCGACGCGCAGGTCGTCGTCGCCGTCCAGATCGGCGATGGTGCGGGCGATGCGCAGAATCCGGGTATGGGCCCGGGCCGAAAGCCCCAGCCGCCGGACCGCGCCCTCCAAAAAAGCGTGGCCCTCGGCCGAGACGGCGCAAAATTGGGAAAGAGCCCGGCCGCTCAGCCGGCTGTTGACCGAAAACGGCCAGCCGGCATAGCGCGCCTCCTGGCGGGCCCGGGCGGCCAGAACCCGGGAACGCATGACCGCCGAGGTCACGGGTGAGGCGTCGGCCTTGAGGTCCTTGTAGGGCACGGCCGGCACCTCCACCTGCAAATCGATGCGGTCGAGCAGCGGTCCCGACAGCCGGGACCGGTAGCGCCGCACCTCGGCCTCGCCGCAGGTGCAGGCATGGCGCTCGTCGCCGAGATAGCCGCACGGGCAGGGATTCATGGCCGCAACCAGCATCACGTCGGCCGGATAGGCCAGGGACACGGCCGCCCGGGCAATGGTCACCCGGCCGTCCTCCAGAGGCTGGCGCAGCACTTCAAGCACCGATTTTTTGAATTCCGGCAGTTCATCGAGGAAAAGCACCCCCCGATGGGCCAACGACACCTCGCCCGGCCGCGGGTACGAGCCGCCGCCGATCAGGCCGGCATCGGAAATGGTATGGTGCGGCGACCGAAACGGCCGGGCCGTCATAAGCCCCCCGCTCTCCAGCCTGCCGGACACGGAATAGATGGTCGTGACCTCCAGGGCCTCGTCAAAGCCGAGCGGCGGCAGGACCGTGGGGATGCGCTTGGCCAGCATGGTCTTGCCCGAGCCGGGCGGACCGATGAAAAGCAGGTTGTGGCCGCCGGCGGCGGCGATTTCCACCGCCCGCTTGGCATGCTCCTGGCCCTTGACCTCGGCGAAGTCCTCGGCAAAGCCCGCGGCCGTGTCGCCGGCGGCAAAGGGCACGGCCTTGGCCGGTTGCGGACGCGCGCTGCCGGTAAAAAAATCCACGACCTCCCGCAACTGTTCCAGCCCGAAGACATCGAGTCCCTCGACCACGGCCGCCTCGGCCGCGTTGGCCGCCGGCACGAGCACTCCCCGCGCCCCTTCGCGCCGGGCCCGGGCGGCCAGGGGCAACACTCCGGAAACCGGCTTCAGTTCGCCGGTCAGGGACAGCTCACCGGCCAGGAAATACCCCCGCACGGCCTCGGGATCGATACGCCCCATGGCGGCAAGCAAGGCCACGGCCAGAGGCAGGTCGTAGGCCGCGCCTTCCTTGCGCAGGTCGGCCGGGGCCAGATTGACGGTGATGCGGGCGGGAGGCAGCTTCTGGCCGCCGTTGCGCAGGGCCGCGAACACGCGTTCCTTGCTCTCGCGCACCGCGCCCTCGGCCAGACCGACCATGGTGAAGGAAGGCAAGCCCTGCCGGGCGAGGTCCACTTCCAGCGTGACCGGGTAGGCCTCGATGCCGAGCAACGCGGCAGTGGTAACGGCGGACAGGCTCATGGGTTGCGAAAACCGATAGCGCGGGGCGCAACCACAGGCAAGGATTTTAAGGAGATCGGTCTTTTCATTCCTTTGGCTCGATGCTAGAAATTCTTCGTATAGCAGCAACCGGCGCGGCTGTCGTGCCCCTTGTATGGGAACCAAATGCCATGATCTCCGGCCGCTTCTCCTTGGCGCGCTCCGTCGGCGGCGCCGTGCTCTTGACACTTGTCTGCGTCAACACCGCGCTGTTGGCCGCTTTCAGTCTCATGGACATCTACAACGAAAAAACGCGCCTCGACGATGCCCTGCACACGGAGCTGAGTGTCCTCGCCGAACAGCTCGCCGTCAATCTGAACGCCCCCCTGTGGTACATGGAACGCGACCATCTGGTCCGGGTGGTGGAAGGGGTCATGCAAAACGAGCACGTGGCCGCCGTGCTTGTCACAGACCGGGAAACCGGGCGTCTCACCCTGGGCCGGACCCGGGATAAGGCCTGGCACATCTCACCCACCCAGACCCGGCCCGCCCTGGATGACGTCGTCGACACCAAACGCGACATCATCTACGGCGGCCGCCCCATCGGCACGGTGGAAGTCTTTTGCAGCCGGCGCTTCATGACCCGGGATCTCAACGCCGCGCTCGGCTGGATCATCCTGCGCATCCTGGGCCTCAACGCGGCCCTGGCCGCCGCCCTGGTGCTGGTGTTGCGCCGCCAGGTCATCCGTCCCCTGGCCCGCCTGGAAGCCTATGCCGCCCGGGTCAGTTCCGGCCGCAACGTCCCCCCCCTGGCCGAGTACGGTCCCTTGCGCGGCGAACTGCGCAGCCTGGGCCTGGCCATGGAAGCCATGGTCCGTCAGCTCTCGGCCGCCCAGCGCAAGTATCGAAGCATCTTCGAGAACGCCACCGAGGGCATTTTCCAGACCACCCTGGACGGCCGTCTCCTGGAGGCCAACCTGGCCATGGCCCAGATGCTCGGCCACGAAACCCAGGAACAGCTTCTGACCGCCGTGGACGACATGGCCACCCAGGTCTTCTACGACCCCGAGGACCGGCGGCGCCTGATCGAACTCCTGCTGGTCGAGCAGTCCGTGCGCGAATACCGGACCCGGTTCACGCGCCGGGACGACCAGATCATCTGGGTCCTGGTCAATGTCCGGCTCGTGCGAGACCCGGCCGGCGACCCCCTGTATGTGGAAGGCACGGCCATGGACGTGACAGCCCGGCTGCGAGCCGAACGGCGCCTGGGCATCCTCAACCGCCACTTGCGCGAGGCGGTCCGGGAACGCACCAAACGCCTGGCCGTCAAGGCCAGTCAGCTCGAAACGGCCAACGTCCGCCTCCAGGAACTGGACCGGCTCAAATCCCGGTTCCTGTCCACGGTCTCCCACGACCTGCGCACACCGCTGACCTCCATCATGGGCTTTGCCAAGCTCATCTCCCGGGACTTCAGCAAGTATTTCGAGCCGTTCGCCAACGGCCACGACCGCCTGACCCACCAGGCCAAGCGCCTGACCGCCAACCTGGCCATCATCGAAAGCGAGGGCGAACGCCTGACGCGCCTCATCAACGACTTCCTGGACCTTTCCAAGATCGAATCCGGCCGGGCCGAATGGCGTGACGGACCAGTGGACGCCCTGCGCATCATTCGCGGGGCCGTGGACGCGGTCAGCGCCGATTTCGAAGCCAAGCCCGAGGTCGCCTTCGTGCTGGACCTGCCGGCAAGCCTGCCCGAACTGCACATGGACCAGGACCGCTTGAGCCAGATTCTGGTCAACCTGCTCGGCAACGCGGTCAAGTTCACGGACGAGGGCTCGGTACGCCTGCGCGCCGCCGTGGCGAACGCCGCCTTGCGCCTGGAAGTGACGGATACCGGGGTCGGCGTGCCCCGCGAATCCCTGGAAAAAATCTTCGACAAATTCCATCAGGCCGAAATCGGCGACACGGTCCAGGAAGGCCGGCGCCGCCAGGGCACGGGCCTCGGGCTCGCCATCTGCCGCCAGATCGTCGAGCACTACCAAGGCCGCATCTGGGCCGAATCCGAACTGGGCCGCGGCAGCACCTTCATCGTGGAACTGCCCCTGAACCAAGCCGCCGCCTAATCGCCACACGCACGCCTCTTGCTCCTGTTGACCAATCCCTGTATGTCCCCGGTCATGGAGCAGTATCTGGCCGATTTGCATATCCATTCCCGCTACTCCCGGGCCACCAGCAAAGGGCTTACCCCGCGCCATCTGGCCGCTTACGGCGAGCTCAAGGGCCTGACCGTCGTCGCCACCGGCGATTTCACCCATCCGGGCTGGCTCGAGGACCTCAAGCGGGATCTGGTCGCGGACGGCAGCGGACTATTGCGCCTGCGCGATCCGTCGGGCCTGGACAAGGAATTGCCCTGGTTCCCGGGCGTGCGGCTGGCGGGGCGAGTGCGGTTTCTCCTTTCGGCCGAGATCAGCTCCATCTACAAACGTGGCGGCGCCGTGCGCAAGGTGCACAACCTCGTCTACGCCCCGTCCTTCGAAGCGGTCGAACGCCTCAACGCCAAGCTGGCCAAGGTGGGCAACCTGGCCTCGGACGGCCGCCCCATTCTGGGCCTCGACAGCCGGCTTCTGCTGGAAATGGTGCTGGAAACCGATCCCATGGCCTTCCTGGTCCCGGCCCATATCTGGACGCCCTGGTTTTCCCTGTTTGGCTCCAAGTCCGGGTTCGATTCCATCGAGGAATGTTTCGGCTCCCTGGCCAAGGAAATTTTCGCCCTGGAAACGGGCCTGTCCTCGGACCCGGAAATGAACTGGACCCTGTCGGCGCTGGACCGCTTCCGGCTCATTTCCAATTCCGACGCCCACTCCGGGGAAAAACTCGGCCGGGAATGCAATCTTTTTTCCGGCGACCCGTCCTTCGAAGGCATCTACCGGGCGTTGCGCGGCCAGGGCCTGGGCCCAAAATTCCTCGGCACGGTGGAATTTTTTCCCGAGGAAGGCAAATACCACCTGGACGGCCACCGGGCCTGCGGCGTGGTCATGGAGCCGGCCGAGGCCAAGGCGCGCGGCGGCTTGTGTCCGGTGTGCGGCAAACCCATGACCCTTGGCGTGCTGCACCGGGTGCTGGAACTCGCCGACCGCGACCAGCCCGTGCGGCCCGAGGGCATGCCCGGGTTCACCTCGCTTGTTCCCCTTGGCGAAGTCGCGGGCGAGGTCATGGGCGTCGGGCCGGCCACGGCCAAGGCCAAGGGGCTTGTGACCGCCGCGTTGTCCCGGTTCGGTTCGGAGCTGACCGTGCTGCGCGAAACCCCGGTCGAGGACCTGGCCCGGGTAAACTCCGTCCTGGCCGAGGCCATAGGCCGCATGCGCCGGGGAAGGGTCTACCGAGACCCGGGCTTCGACGGCCAGTACGGCCGCATTTCGGTTTTCTCGCCCGAGGAAAAACGCGAGCTGCGCGCCGGTCGTTTCCTGGCCATGCCCTCGGCCGCCAAATCCGCCGCCACCTCCCGGGAATCCGCCTCCCCGGACGAACCGCCGGCCGAACCTCCGCCCGAACCGGCCCAGCCGGCCCCGTCGCCGGCGGCCACCCTCAATGCCGACCAGCAGGCGGCGGCCACGGCCCCCGATCCGCACCTGCTCGTGATCGCCGGCCCGGGCACGGGCAAGACCCATACCCTCATGGCCCGCATAACCTCCCTGCTCGCCGCCGGCACCCCGCCGGACGCCATCCTGGCCGTGACCTTCACCCGCCGGGCCGCCCAGGAACTGCGCGACCGGCTGGCCCGAACCCTGGGCGAAGGGCCCGCGCCCCGGGCCGACACCCTCCACGCCCTGGCCCTGTCCGTGTGGACCGAAGCCGGTGGCCAGGAACCGGTGCTCCTGTCCGAGGAGGCGGCCCGGCGCCTGTTTGCCGCCGTCAATCCGGACCTGACCGGCGCCCGGCTGCGCACGGCCTGGCGCGAACTGGCCCTGGCCCGGGAAACGCTCACCCCCGCCCCGGACACGGACGATGACGGGCCGGCCCGGTGGGCGCAACGCTTTGCCCGACAAAAGACCGACTGGAATCTGCTCGACTTCACCGACCTGCTCGAATTCTGGCTGGAAAAACTGCGCGAAGAAAGTTTCGTGCCGCCCTGGCAGCACGTGCTCGTGGACGAGATCCAGGACTTCACGCCCTTGCAACTGGCCCTGGTCAAGGCGCTTATCGCCCGCGACGGCACGGTCCTGTGGGCCATCGGCGACCCGGACCAGTCCATCTACGGTTTCCGGGGCGCGACCGGCAACGTGGAAACCGAACTGCGCGCCAGTACCCCGGACCTGCGCGTAGTCGGCCTGTCGGAAAACTACCGATCGGCCCAGCCCATCCTTGATCTGGCCGGCGGACTGTTCCCGGACAAGCCCCACCTTGTCTCCACCGTGCGCCGGGACGATCCGGGATTCGGTGAAATCCAGCTTTTCCAGGCCCCGACCGCCGCCGGCGAGGCCGGCTGGATGGGCGAGCGCATCCGGGGCCTGCTCGGCGGCACCTCCCTGACCCTGGCCGACGACCTGTCGCGGCGCACCCTGGCCCCGGCGGATGTGGCCGTGCTGGTGCGATTTTCCGGGCTCATCGCCCCCATCCGCAAGAGCCTCGAACGCTTCGGCATTCCGTGCTCCGCCCCGGAGGCCGACGCGTTCTGGAACGAGCCCCGGGTGCGGCTGCTTTTGGCCGCGGCCGGACGGCTGCTCGGCTTGCCCTTGCCCGCGGACGTGGAAAAGCCCCCCACCTTGCCGGACCGGCTCCTGGCCAAGGGACCCATGGGCCTGGCCGCCTACCTGGGCGACATCCCGCCCTTTGACAGGCTGTTCTGGCAGGGACCGGAATTTCGCGACCTGAGCCGGGCCTACGCCGCGCAGGGCGGCTGGACGGGGCTGCTCAATTACGTAAACGTCCAGACCGAACTGGAGCTCGTGGGCAAGGCGGCCGAAAAGGTGCGCATCATGACCCTGCACGCGGCCAAGGGCCTCGAATTCGAGGCCGTGTTCCTGCCCGCGTTGGAAGACGGCATCCTGCCGTTCGCCGGCACGGATTTTTTGAATGGCAAGCCCGGCAACCTAGCCGCCGGCCTGGACGAGAACGAGGAGAGACGCCTGTTCTACGTCGGGCTCACCCGGGCGAGGAGCCGGCTCTACCTGAGCCACGCCGTGCGGCGCGACCTCATGGGCCGTCGGCTCATGCTCCAGCGTTCGCGGTTTCTCGACCGGCTGTCCTTAAGCGGGGTACGGCGTTCGGCCCTGGTGGCCCGGACCGTAAGTCAGGCCCGGCAGCTGACGCTTTTGGGGACAGACGCCCCTACCAGATGAAACGCCAGAGATAGCGTTCGTAGGCCCGACTGACCTTGTGGGCCACGGGGGCCTTGACGCCCATGTCCTGCAAGCGACAGTAGACGTGCAACGGATTGAAAAAATGCTGCATGAAATCCCGAAACCGGCGCATGGCACAACGCCTCCCATCAACCGACAAAAGTAACAAAACCGAGCCTGGCCAAGCGACATCGATGGCTTCCCCGACCGGCCACGTCGTGAATGCGCATCCCTTACGTTCCTGTAGCGATCTGCGCAAGCACGGGCCGCCACCTCCAAAAACCTGTGATCACCGCATGCTCCAAAATTGCAAGTCGAAAAAGCCCTGGCGCGTGGCCGCGCCGAGTTGTGTCTGGCCGGAAACCGCGGCCGTCAATTGCCGGCGTCTGGCCCGTTCCGTGCCCGAAGTCGGCCTTTACCTGCTCGAAACCGCCTCGTGCCTGGCCTACGGCCCGGACGACCTGCCGCAAAAAACATTCGGCCTGCGCTACCATGCCCACCTGCCCCTGGACCTGCCCTGGCGGCTCGGTGGCTACGCAGTCGCCGAGGCCATAGCCGGACTGCTCGACAAAATCGCGCATCTCGACCCCTGGGGGTTCGTGCTCCACCCACCGGCGGACCGCCGGGACCTGGAGGAATTCCTGTCCGCCTGGACCGGGGCCGGCCGCAATCCGAACGCCCTGCTCCTGGAAAATACCGAGACCGTCTCGCCCGCCGACATCCTCGACCTGTCCCGGGATCTGGGCTGCGGCGCGTGCCTCGACCTCGGGCATCTGCTCGCCATGGACCACGCCGTGCCAAGCGACACCGAGGTCCTGGCCGCGCGGGTGCGCATGCTCCACGTCTATTCCCCGTTCGGGCCCGAGGGTCCGCCGCCCGGACGCCGCCATGCCCACCGCCCCTTAACGACGCTCTCCCCCGAAGGCCGAGACCAACTCCTGTGGCTGCTCGGCCACTTGCACCCCGAGACCGTGGTCGTGGAGGTCTTCGCGCCGATTCATCTCCTGGAGAGCCTGGCCGTACTCGACGCCCTGGTCACAACCGCCGGGGCCGGGGCATGATCCGACTGCTGCTCGGCGGCACCAAATCCGGCAAATCGGCCCAGGCCGAGGCCTTGCTTGGGGCCGGTCCGCCTCCCCACCGGGTGCTCGCCACAGGGCGGGCCCTGGATTTCGCCTTCCGGGCCCGCATCGAGGCCCACAAACGCGCCCGGCCGGCCCAGGTCCCGGTCATCGAATCCGGGGCCGGGGCCCTGGACCTTTTGACCCGTGAAGCGGATTTGGGCGGAACAATTTTGTTCGACAGCCTGGATTTCTGGCTTTTCTCCTGGCAGGATGCCCACCGGACCGAGGATCCGACCCCGGTCCTGGCCCGGGGGCTGGCCCCTTACGGTTTTTCGCACGCGCCGGAAGTCATCCTGGTGAGCGCGGAAATCGGTCTTGGCCCCCTGCCCGCCGACGCCGCCAGCCGGCGTTTCGCGGACGCACTCGGGACGCTCAACCAGGCGGCTGCCGCCCTGGCCCATGAGGTGTGGCTGGTGGTGGCCGGAATGCCCCTGCTGCTCAAGAGATTGCCATCGTGACCACTGCCCGCAAACCGACCCAGGCTGCCACCCGTCTTCTCCAAACCATCGGCCGCGACTTCCGCTGGCTCATTGTCATCAACGCCGATCCCGATGCCATGGCCTCGGCCATGGCCCTGCGCCGCATCATGGCCCACCGGGCAGCCTCCGTGGGCATCGCCCGCATAAACGAGGTCAAACGCCCGGACAACCTGGCCATGATGCAGTTTCTGCGCATCCCGGCGGTCATGCTCACGCCCGAGGTGCGCACCGCCTACGACCACTTCGCCATGGTCGACTCCCAACCGCATCACCATCCCGATTTCAAGGACTGCGACTTCAGCCTCGTGATCGACCATCATCCGATCAGTCCCGAACATCCGGTCCAGGCCGCCTTCACCGACATCCGGCCCGGATACGGCGCGACCAGCACCATCATGGCGGAATACCTGCGGAACATGCGCATCCGGCCGGGAAAACTGCTGGCCACGGCCCTGGTCTACGGCATCAAGACCGACACCCAGAGTTTCGAGCGCCATTTTCTGGACGCCGACGTCAAGGCCTTCAGCCAGCTCACCGGGCAAGCCGACATGCAGGTGGTGCGCAAGATCATCTCCAGTGAATACCATCGGCGGTGGTTGAAATTTTTTTCCAAGGCTTTCCGCAAGATGCGTTTTGTCGGCGCCCACGGGTTGTTCGTGTTCATGGACAGCCTGGAAAGTTCCGATATTCTGGTCATGCTGGCCGACTTTTTCACCAAGGTGCACGGTCTGTCCTGGAACATGCTCGGGGCGGTGGTGAAAAAGACCTTGGTGGTGGTGTTTCGGGGCGACGGGGTCGGCCGCAACATGGGCATCCTGGCCCAGAAACTCTTCAGCGACGTCGGTTCGGCCGGCGGTCACCGCGGCGCGGCCCGGGCCGAAATCGAGCTGGCGGCCCTCAAGGGCAAGGACCCGGAGGAATTCCTGTACCGCCGCCTGACCGGCCGCAAACTCCCGACCAAGGAACGTTGCGCCGTCTAGCCGGGAAGCGCGCAGGAGGCGAGGCCGCTTCGGCGCCCAAGAGCACGCCCGGTTGGTGTCCGCCTGGGATCAGGCTGATGACCGCCGTTGCGCAAACAGATTTACACAACCGCCTGACCGACGGTATGGCTGAATCACGGAAGAAAGCGCTGCGATTGCGACGCGGAAGGCTGGCTCTATGCGAAAAAGCTCTGGCTTTACCCTGATTGAGGCGGTCGCCGTCCTGATCGTGCTCGGTATCCTCGCGGTGATCGTCATAACAAAATACACCGCCCAGGGCACGGAAAGTGCCGTCGACGCGAGCATTCTCAAAGATGCGATTCGCCAGACGCAAATGCGCGCCATGTCCGATCTGCCGGATGCCAACTGGAATATCAGTGTCGCGGGCAAACAGGCGACCATCAAAAAAGATGCAACAACGGTGACAAGCTACGATTTGAGCAGCTACAGCGGAACATTTTCCATCGCCTTCGACGAACTCGGCAAACCGGTAAGTGTCCCTGCCTTGCCCTATTCCATAACGATGGATGCGGTGACAGGTTTCATCCCATGACCAAACGCAAGAACACATCACAAGGATTTTCGCTGATCGAGATCATACTTCTCATCGTGCTGAGCGGTATCCTGGCCGTGATGATTCTGCCGTATTTTTTTTCCGGCGCCACCTCCAGCAACACCCCGGTCGAACGCCTGGAGACAAGCGCAGGGCTCAATAAAGCGATGGAAGCCATCATCAGTGACTATGAATCATGCACCAGCAAAAGCAGTACCTGTATAAAAACCATACAAGACCAGGTCAATGATTTTGCGACATATTATGGATCAGCCTGTTCGACTTGTTCAGCGACCGCGGTAACGACCACTATCGGAAGTTTAACCACGGCTGTCCTCGTTACGGTAACGAGTGCCAACAACGAAAAATTATATCATGTACTCACCATCCAAAACTAAACACAAAAAAAGTTGCGCTCTCGGCTTCACGCTGATCGAAATTCTTTGCGTCCTGATACTTGCCGGGCTGCTGGGCGCCTTTTTCCTGGGTGGATACGTCAATTCCGTCAAAATGCATGTCGTGGCCGACAGTAATTATCAGCAAGCCCAAAAAGCGCAGCTTGCCCTTCTGCGTATCATTCTTGAGATGCAATCCGTCACGGCACCAAGCGTATCCGGCAACATCATAACCTATTCATTTAATGGTGAATCAAGAAAAATACAACTCGTCGGGACAAATATTATACTTTATACGGGCAGCGACGGCACGAACCACACGCTTCTCGACAATGTGACTGATTTTACCGCGAATTATGCATCTGAAAATCTTTCAATAAGCTTTACAACAACATTTTCCGGCAGCACTTCAAAGACATTTAGCACATCCGTCTATATTCCATCTTCCTAAGGGAGTGCCAATGCCTACTTTGACCGCAAAACAACATTGGCCGACGCGTGCCGGGTCAAGTCTTCTTATCATCATCGTCGCCATTACCGCCCTGGCCAGCCTCGCTGTGGGCATGTCGACGATGTCGCGGATTTCCACGGTCAACCAATTGCAGTTCAATCAGGCGAACAGCGCCCGAAATCTCGCGTTGTCCGGGATTGAATATGCCAAAGGCGTCGCCTATACTTATTCCAACGCCGGCAAAACCTTGTCCGATGTAACAACGTATTTATCGACCAACCCGACCTACAGCCTCGGCGACTCCATTGGAAGTTTTACACTCACGGACATCACCGCAGGAACCAACTCCTTTTCCGTGAATGCGATCGGTTCGACGCCGGCCGGCGGCAACCTGGCCAAATACAAAACAGAATCAAGTACGACTATCCCCTACTCTTCTGGAGACACCCCTATCGACAAATCGCTTTATGCAATGCAGAGCACAGCAGATGTCACATTAAATGGAGACAATAACATAATAGGCTCAATATATGGGAAAAGCAGTGCAACCCTTAATGGAGGCGCGGTCGTTGATGGGAATGTGATCTCTGGAGGATGTGTCACCATCAACAAAGGGACTGTCACCGGGAATGTTTGCACAACCTGTTCTTCGGCTTCTTGGTCGAGCACGACCGAAGTCGATGGGAATGTGGTTATCTTCGGTGACCTTACCATGAATGGCGGGACATACAAAGGAGACGTCTATGTCACTGGAAAACTTACTGTAAATAGTAGCGCTAAAATCAGTGGAAATATCTATGCAGGATCAATATATATCAATAGCATTAATTTGTCAGGAAATGCCTATGCCACTGGGACAATAAACAAAACAGGGACACAATACCATCCAAATACAAGCATCACATTTCCTGACTCATGCACAACACCAACAATTACGCCAAGATATGCAACAATTAAATATGCAACCGATTCGTTATTAATACAAGACCAAGATTTATACACCTTCAGCGCAGCTGATAACAACGACAGCACGTACAACTCGATCGACTTTACCCAAATAACACTTAACAATAAAAACAAAATTCTTTATTTCGATCTGTCTAAAGGTGACATAAACATCCTTGTCACAGGAAATGTGACCTTCAACCAGGCGTTCACCATAATGATCTCGACAGACGGCAAAAGCTGGGAGACGTACGATCCAGACAAAGCAACAGATACCATGAAAAAATATTCGAAACGTATTTATCTTGAAAGCCACGAGACAATTACCTTTAATGGCGCTTCAAATTGGGTAGGAACTCTTTATGCCAAGCAAGTTGTTCTCAATAAAAGTGGCCTAATCCTCGGTACGATTTATTCCCCATCCAACATAATCGCAAATTCGGGCGTTGATGTAATGATCATGCCGTCGAATTTCGTCGACAAGTGGTGGACAAAATAACCGGCGTGTAGCGAGGTCCTCTGCCAGGAGCTCGCGCATCCACGGCCATCACTGTGGCCCTACGCGCCCATCGCACCCGTCTCGGGATTCCAAAGGGCAGCGCCCTTTGGCCGCCGGAGGCTTCTCCCCTACCCCTGCCACTGCCCCTGCCCCTCTCCCGCCACGGCCCCTCACACCTTTCGGGCCAGCCGCGCCTTGAGCCCCTCCAAAATCGAGCTCTCCACGCGCAAATGGCCGCGCCCCCGGCCGATTTCCACGCCCGGCTTGGCCGTCCCGTGAAAATCCGAGCCCCCGGATAGGGCCAAATCCAGCCGCTTGGCCAGGGTGAGGTATTCCAGGGTCTGGGCCTGGGAGTGTTCGGTGTAGAACACCTCGATGCCGTCCAGCCCCAGGTCCCGGTAACGGGTCACAGTGTCGATGAGCGACCGCCCCGACTGGCCGAGTATGTAGGGATGCGCCAGGATGACGAGGGCCCCTTCGGCGTGCAACAGTTCCATGGCCCGGGCGAGTTCCAGCTTGGCCTTGGGCACATACGCCTGGCCGTGGTTGCCGAGGTAGCGCGAAAACGCCTCCTTGAAACTGCCCACCGCGCCCATGGACAGCATGACCTGGGCGATATGGGGCCGGCCCACCGCGCCCTGGGCCAGGGCGGTCACGGCCTCATACTCCACCGGGATACCGAGCTGCTTGAGTTTGGCGAGAATTTGCCGGTTGCGGTCATGGCGCTTGGCCCGAAGCGTGGCCAGGGCCTCGGACAACGGGCCCTCACGGTCCGGCAAAAACAGCCCGACAATGTGGATGCTGTGGTCCCCGTCGGCCACGGACAGCTCCACCCCCGGCACCACCTCCAGGCCGTGGCGGGTCCCGGCCTCCCGGGCCTCGGCCAGGCCGGCCAACGTGTCGTGATCAGTCAGGGCCAGGGCGGACAATCCCGCCTGCGCCGCCAGGGTCACCAGTTCCGACGGGGTGCAGCTGCCGTCGGAAGCGCGCGAATGCGTGTGCAAATCAATGAGCGTCATGGGCAGGCAGTGTAGCCCGGGCCAACGACCTTGTGAACCTCCATTGCGCCCCTGGCCCGATTTGGCTATGAGGGTGCATCTGCTTTAAGGAGAATGTCCTGTGACCCTCAATCCCGAGCTGCTGTCCATCCTGGCCTGCCCGACCTGCAAGGGCGAACTGACCCGGATCGGAGCCGACGAAGGCCTGGCCTGTCCCGCCTGCGGCGTGGTCTATCCCGTGCGCGACGACATTCCCATCATGCTGGTCGAAGAAGCCGTGCCCCAGACGAAGTGGGACGCCGGCGTGCGTTCGGCCAAGGAATCTTCCGGATCATAGCCCTGGGGGGGCGACCGCGCCGGCCGCTCCGAGGAGTCGCCATGGCCAAGCTGCATTGGATTCCGTGGATGGCCCTGTCCGACCTGGGACAGGAACAAGACCGGTTGACCGGAGGCAATACCGCCACCCGTTGCGAGTGCGGTTATGCCTGGACCCCGGCTGCCGATGTCGTGGAGACCGACCGGGATTTCCGCGTCACGTTGGAACTGGCCGGCGTGTCCCGCGAAGCCGTGTCCGTGGAAATCCGGGGCCGCTATCTCGTGGTCCAGGGAGAACGCTGCCCGTGCGGCGAATCCGGCGGCGGCGTGTACCAGATCATGGAACGGTCCTACGGCGTGTTTTCACGGCGCTTCGCCCTGCCCCCGGGGGTGATCCGACATGAAATCACCGCCGTCATGAAAGACGGCCTGCTGTGCGTCACGGTGCACAAGGCCAGCCCTGAACGTCTGCGCCGTCGCATTCCCATCGATTGAACCCGCCCCGGCCCCGCCACGGTCGACGCACGCCGCCCCAGCCGCGCACCGTCCGGAGCGCCGGTCCAACGCAACCCGGGGCCGACCCTGCGCGCACCATGGCCAGGGTCCGTGCGCCCGGACGCGGACGGCCCGCCCCGAAGCAACCGTCACGCGTCCTGGAGCCGTCCCGGGCCTGGAGAGTTCCCATGCAACGAGGCGCCCTGGCTTGCGTGCTTCTCTGTCTGCTGCTGGCCGGCCCGGCCCTGGCCGCCGATCGCGCGGTGCGCGTCACGCCCGTCGTCACGGCGGTCAAAGCCGTGGCCCCGGCCGTGGTCAACATCACTTCGGCCCGGACCGTGGAACGCCGCCGGTCCCTGGGTCCCTTTTTCGAAGACGACTTCTTCCGCCAGTTCCTCGGCCCGGGCTTTCCCGGTGGGCAGGTCGAACGCCAGACCCAGGAAAGCCTGGGCTCGGGCGTCATCATCGACGGCGCCAAGGGGCTCGTCCTGACCAACGCCCATGTCATCGCCGGCGGCTCGTCCATCAAGGCCCGACTCCTCGACGGCCGGGTCCTGGACGCCAAGCTCGTCGGCGCGGACCCGGACTTCGACCTGGCCGTGCTGCGCCTGACCGGCAAGGCCCCCCTGCCCCAGGCGGTCATGGGCGATTCCGGCGACATCATGATCGGCGAGACCGCCATCGCCATCGGCAACCCCTTCGGCTACACCAACACCGTGACCACGGGCGTGATCTCGGCCGTGGGCCGGTCCCTCAAGCACGAGGGCGGCGCCTACACCGACCTCATCCAGACCGATACGGCCATCAATCCCGGCAACAGCGGTGGACCGCTGGTCAACCTGGCCGGCGAGGTCGTGGGCATCAACATGGCCATCCAAGCCGGGGCCGAAGGCATCGGCTTCGCCATCCCCATCAACAAGGCCCGGCGCGTGGTGGCCCAGCTCGTGGGTGGGGGCCGGGTCACGCCGGCCTGGCTCGGCCTGACCGGCCAGGACGTGGACGCGCGCACGGCTCGGTATTTCGGCCTGGACCGGCCGCGCGGCATGCTCATTGCCGCGGTGGTGCCGGAGTCGCCGGCGGCCAAGGCCGGGTTGCGGCCGGGCGACCTCATCGTGGGTTTGGCCGGAGCGGACCTCGGCGGCAAGGACGAATATATCGGGGCGTTGCGCACCTCGCCCGTGGGCGAGCCTCTGGCCCTGGTCATTCGGCGCGGGGAGCAGGAATCCAAGCTGAGCCTTACTCCCGAGCCCTTCACGGACCGGGAAGCCTTGGCCGTGGCCCGGGACCGCTGGGGCCTGGTGGCCGGTCCGGCCCAGGGCGGCCGGGGACTGGTCGCGACCGAGGTCGTGCCGGGCTCGCCGGCGGCCAAACTCGGCCTGCGCCCCGGCGACCTCATCGTGCAGATCGGCGGCGAGCAGTTACCTGACGCGGCCGCTTTTACCCGGGCCGTCTACGCCAACCGCATGCACCGGGTGGTGCTCCTGCTCGTCGGGCGCGGCGGCCAGGGCTACTACGCCCGCATGCAGGTGGGGTAAGGCAGGGGTAAGGCGGGGGAGACGCCTCCGGCGGCCAACGGGCGCAGCCCAGTCGCCGGGCAAGCTCTGGTGACGGCACGGCGTTGGGGCTTTGGCGCAGGTTGCCTGGCAGGCAATTCCTCCGGGCGTGCGGGGGTGGACACCATGAAGATCGTCTGTGCCGGACAGTTCCTGGCCGAAGGCCTGCGCCAGGCCGGCCAGACCGTCATCCCCCTTGCCCTGCGGGAGGATGCGGACTTAAACGCCTTGATCGAGGCGGCCTGCCCGGACCCGGACTGGGTGCTGCTCGAAGTGTGGGGCCGCACCGCCCTGCCGCGCAATCTGGCCGCCTGCCGGCACCGCCTGGCGGTCTTTTGTATCGACACGCCCCTGAACGCCTTCTGGCTACGTCCGCTGCTGCAACTGTGCGACGCGGCCTTCGTCGATCAGCGCGCCTCGGTCGCCGCCTTGGCCCGGGCCGGCATCACCGCCCACTGGCTCCCGCTGTGCGTGCAGGAAAGCGACTTCCGCGCGCCCGCGCCACCGGAACGGTTCCTCACCTTCGTGGGCCGGATCACGCCCCATCGCCCCAAGCGCGCCAACCTGCTGCGCCTGCTGCAACGCCACACCCCGGTCCAGGTGGTCCAGGACGTGAGCCGCGCCCGGATGCAGGACCTCTTTGCCCGCTCCCAGGTCGTGCTCAATGAAAATCTCTTCAGCGGCCTGACCCTGCGCGTCCTCCAGGGACTGGCCTCCGGGGCCCTGGTCCTGACCGAGGCCGGAGGCGACGGCGTGGACGCGCATTTTACCGACGGCGTCCACCTCGCCTGCTACGGCCCGGACACCCTGCTCCCACGGCTCGCCGACATCCGCGCCCGGCCGGAACACTACCAGGCCATTGCCCGGGCCGGACAGGCCGCCTGCCGCCAGGCACACACGAGCGCCCAACGCGCCAGGGAGTTCCTGGACATCCTGGCCAGTGGCCAAGCGGGCAATCCACGCCGCACGGACGCTGTACGCCGGCTGGCCGAGGCCAAGGCCAAGTACCGGCATTGTCTGCGCTTTGGGGGCTCCCTGGCCGCCCCCATGCAGCTGTTCGGCCAGGCCGCCGGCGCCGCAGGAACCGTGGGCCAAGAAGCCAGCTTTTTTCTGGGCCACCTGTTCGCCCGCCAGGGCGATACCGCACGGGCCGGACCTTTTTTGGCTCATGCCGCCCGGCACAAGGGGGTGCACGGCTTCCTCGCCTCAGCCACCCAGGCCATCCTCGCCCTGGCGGCGGAAGGGCCGGACGCGGCCGCCGCCCTTCTGGAGGCGGGCCAAGCCGCCTTGCCCCGCCGCTGCCGCCGCTACGACTTTCACGGCGCGGCCAAGGCGCCGGTCCCCCGGGCGGCGTTACTGGTCGGCGCGGCCCGCCTCCTTATGGCCCTGGGCCGGGATTTCGAGCCGGGGTTCTTCCGGCAGGAAGACGACCGCTACCCGGACACCGCCTTCGGCTACGCGGTCCTGGCCTGGCAGGCCATGCCCTCCCAGGCGGCGCTGGAGATCATGCTGACCTGCGCCCGCCGAACCGGCATCGAGCCGGAAATACTGCCGATCCTCAAACGCGCCATCGGCCTGGGACTGGCCACCGATGCCCAGATCGCCACGGCCGCCGACCTGGCCTGGCGCGCTTACGATCCGGAAACGGCCCGGGACATCGCTTCCGCGCTGGCACGCCGTCTCTCCTCCAAAACGCCACCCTCCGCGTAGCTGTTCGCGCGCATTCCAGGCGCCTGGTCCCCTTGCCTTTTGAAGCGCAGGGCTTACCTAGTTTTGGCCTGATTTTACTTTTTTTGCAAAAAGGAGCCCGCTGGAATGCAGAAGGAAACCCTGGAAAAAGTCTTTGAATACGCGTCGTCCCCGGTCCACGGCACCCTGTCGCGCAAACTGCGCAAGGGCGTGAAAATCCAGGTCAACGAAGGGAAGGTCCACGAAAACGCCACGATTTTTCTCGGTGACGCCTTTGTGCGCATCACGGAAAAAATCGGTGACGAAACCGCCAACACCTATTTTGCCTGGGACAAGATCGCTTGCGTGACGACCATCGGCAAGGTCGAGGAGTAGACAATCCCTCGTCGCGGGGGGACGGACGTGCCCCCCGCCTTATCCCCCAGCGCGCAGGAGCGTCAGCTCGCGCGGTCCGCTCGGCGCCCGGCAACGTCCGCCGATAGCCGGCGTCGCCGCCACCTCCTGGAGATAACGCCAGACCCGGTCGAGGGGCACATGGGAGCGCAGATAGTCCTCGCAACCGGCATGACTGTAATGATGGGCCAGACTGCGGCCGAGCACCGCCGCCCTCAAGCCGCCCCGGCGCAACCACGTGTTGATGGCCTTTTCATCCGTGACACTCGGCCCGACCTCGGGCGCTTCGGGCAAGGGCAACACCCGTTCGAGCACCCGCCGGTCCAGCATCAGGCACTGGGTGTTGACATGGGGCACGTACTCGTACTTGGGCGGATTGTCGTGCAGGTAGACCTCGGCCAGGTTCTCGTACATGAGCTTTTCCCACATCCAGCGATGGTAGACCCAGTTCTCCGCCACGGGCGGACCGCTGAACATGTGGCGCTCCGACGGGTAGGCCACGCGCAGAAAATGGTGCAGCACCTGGCGCCCGGTGGAACTGATGGGCACGAGCGGCATGAGCAGGGGGGCGTCGGTCCGGCCGAGATGTTCCAGGTAGCCCTCGATGAGGTGGTCGAGCCAATGGGGCGTGACAAAAACGTCCTCGTCCATCTTGATGATGACGTCGTCGATATGGCGGGCGAAAATCTCGTTTTGGGCCATGCGCACGGCCGGCAGCAAGCCCCGGGGGCCCCGTTCGAGCAGCATGACATTGCCGTGGCGGGCGGCGAACCGTCGGGCCAGGGCCAAGTGATCGGGGCTCAGCGCATTGGCCACGACATAGACCCGACCCAGACGGGTGAAATCGGTGAAGCGCTCCAGGCAGCGCATGCAAACCAGGAAACAATCGAGTCTGTGCGAGGTGAGCAGCACCAGAACCGGCTTGACATCGCTGCGGCGCGGTCGAAGATAGGTAAGCTTGCCCATGGCCTTCCCTGGCTTTCAGGCATCCCTGCGTCAAAAGGTTAAAATGCGCCTACATCACTCCTTTCGGCCAACTCCAGCAGGAACTTTAGAGGCAAATGTGTCGTCTTTATTTTTTTGCAATCCCCAGTCACGCCGTATCTTTTCGCACCGGTCGGCGTCTTGGCCGCTCCCTTGACAGGAAAAGGCGCCGAGGCTAAGCCTTCCAGCACTACGGAATATTCCCCGACTGGAAGGATAACTCTACCAGTTTATTATATAATTTTTTTCACTTTTTCCAAGACTGCGGAGGTGGACCATGGGCTACAAGATCACCATCGACACGGCGAAGTGCATTGGCGACGGCGAATGCGTGGACGTGTGCCCGGTGGAGGTGTATGAACTGCGCGACGGCAAGGCCGTCGCCGTGAATATGGGCGAATGCCTGGGCTGCGAATCCTGCGTCGAAGTCTGCGACCAGGACGCCATCGTGGTCAAGGAAGAATAAGAATTTCAGAAAATTAACCGACAACGGGAGTGGACGATCCGTGTCCGCTCCCGTTGCCGTCTCCGGCCCCGCCGGCCCGACCGCTGCCTGGCCGCGCCAGGGGACGCCGGGTGGGGAACCGGATCTGGAGCCCCGTGATGTCCGTGGATTTCACCCCTGTCTTTCCGCGCTACGAAGCCCTGGCCGCCGAGGCCGACGCTTTGTTCGCCAAGGTCGCGGCCGCCTGTCCCGGCCTTATGCCCTGCGCGCCGGGCTGCGGCGACTGCTGCCACGCCCTGTTCGACCTGACCTTTATCGAGGCCGTGTACCTCAATTACCATTTCAACAAGGCTTTCCCGCCGGGCCCGGCCCGAGACGCCCTGCTCGAACGGGCCAACCGGGCCGACCGGGAGCACTACCGGCTCAAGCGCAAGGCCTTCCGGGCCGGCGAAAGCGGCGTGTCCACCGCGGAAATCCTGGAGGACATGGCCAAGGAGCGCATCCGCTGCCCCCTGCTCGACGACGACAACCGATGCGTCCTGTACGCCGCCCGGCCCCTCACCTGCCGCCTGTACGGCACGCCGCTTCTGATCGGCGGCGTCACCCACACCTGCGGCCAGACCGGCTTCGAACCCGGGGGCAAATACCCCACGGTCATGATCGAAAAGCTCCAGGACAAGCTCATGGCCCTGTCCCAGGAAGTGGTGGCCGCCCTGCCCACCAAGCTGCCGCTGATGGGCGACATCCTGGTGCCGGTGTCCCTGGCGCTCATTACCGAGTACGACGACGAATTCCTGGGCATTCCGACCGAGGACGACCTGGTGCAGCTGCCCAAGCCGCCGGTCGCGCCGGAGCCGGCGCCGAACCCCTCCTGCGCCACCTGCGGCCAGACCGCCGGTTCCTCGGCCTGCGACAGCTGCGGCGGTTCCACGACCTGGGTCCTGCCCGGACCGGACGGCGCGTCGCCTGACGAGGAGGATGCGGATGCCCCCAAGTCCTGAGGAATTGGCCGCCCTCAAGCGGACCATATTCGAAAAGCTCAAGCCTCGACGGCGCAAGTTCATCGAGAAGATCGGCTACGACGCCTGGGACCCGTTCCAGGAACCGCATGATCCCCTGGATCTGCGCGAGGACGCCTCCCGGCGCACGAGCCAGCAGCTCGTGAACGAATTTTTAGCCACCATTCCCGGCGCCTCCCCGGAATTCTCCAAGGGCGCCTGGGAACTGTGCATGGGCGTCATGAGCGGCTCGGAACGCCACCGGGGCATGTACGCCTTTTGCAAATGGTACCGGGAACTGCTCACCCGGGAAGGCATCGAGGCCGATCTTGGCCCGGTAAAATAACCGCAAAGGAATCCCATGGATTACACTGCCACGACGCCCGAGGAATTCATCGACGAACTCAAAAAGCGCCTGGCCACCAATCCCGGCTGCGGCGTGACCCATTACAACCTCGGCACGGCCTACGTGGCCAAGGGCCGGCTCGTCGAAGCCGAAGCCGAGTTCCACGCGGCCGTGGAATGCTCGCCGAGCCTGGCCGAGGCCTATGTGCAGCTCGGCGGCTTGGCCATGAACAAGGGCGACCTCGACGGCTGCCTGGAGTGGAACGAAAAGGCCTGCCGGGCCCGGCCGCTGTTCGCCGTGCCCTACGGCAACATCGGCTTCGTCCATCTCCAGCGCGGCGATTTCGCCAAGGCGGAAAAATCCCTGCGCCGGGCGGTCAAGATCGACCCCAACTTCGTCCAGGCCCTGGCGACGCTTGGCAGCGCCATGTTCATGCAAAGCGATCTCGATTCCGCGGAAATCAACAGCCAAAAGGCCCTGGAGATCGAACCCCATTTCGGCCCGGCCCTCAACAACATGGCCCTGATCGCCCTGGAACGCGGCGACTACCAAAAGGCCCAGGAGTACGTGGATCAGGCCAAGGCCTCGGGGTATGATCCGCACCCGGAGCTGGTGCGCGAGATCAAGGCCCATCTCGGCTGATCGCAACCAACCGCCCGACCGGGACCGACCGCTTGCGCCGCTCCGGTCGGGCATCCCGGAGGCAGCCATGCGTGAACGCGAGCAGGTTCGTTCCCGTATCGAACAAGCTTTGGACGCGGCCGATTTTCCCGAGGCCCTGGCCGCACTGGGCGATATCGCCCCCAAAAAGCGTCTGGCACCGCTTTTTTCGGCCCTGCTTGCGTCCGAGCCCTTGCGGCGCTGGCGGGCGGCCGTCGCCCTGGGCGCGGCTGCGGCCGAGCTGGCGGTGGAGGCCCCGGAATCGGCCCGGGACCTCTGGCGCAACCTCATGTGGCGGCTCAACGAGGAGTCGGGCACCATCGGCTGGGGCATCCCCGAGGTCATGGGCGAAGCCCTGGCCCGAAGCCCGCTTCTGGCCGACGCCTACCATCGCATCCTGTTCGGCTATGTCCGGGAGCTGCCCGGCGATTCGACCTTCATCGACCACGAACCGTTGCGCCGGGGCGTGTGGTGGGCCATTGCCCGCCTGGCCGAAGCCCGGCCCGAGCTCGTGCGCCAGGAAGCCCTGGACGTGCTCTACGGCGCCCTGACCGATCCGGACCCGACGGCCCGGGGCCTGGCCTGCCTGGCCCTGTCCCGCCTGGGCCGGCCGGCCAATCCGGACATTGCCACCCGCCTGACCAGCCTGGTCGGAGACCTGGCCGAACTGACCCTCTTTGCCGACGACCGGCTGCGTGAGACCACCGTAGGCGCCCTGGCCGGCGCGGCTCTGGCCTCGGAAGGCGCCGTGTAACCGCTCCCATCGCCTGGGCGACCTTCGTGGCATGCACACTCGTACACGTTCCTACGGAGGTTCGCCCATGCGCCAAAGTCTGTTGCTGACGGCCCTGCTTTTGGCAGCCGTCCTGCTGCTGGCCGCCACGCAGTCCCGGGCTCAGCAGATGCAGCCCCCCGCGCCGGAAGCCGTGGCGGAAAAGACCCTGCACGACCTGTCCGGCCGCATCGCCCTCACCCCCCAGGAAACCGCGGCCATGCGTCCCATCCTGACCGAATCGGCGCGCAAACGGCAGGATCTGGTGCGGGCCAAGCTGGCCGAGCGCTCTCGTCCCCGGGCGCTCCTTGGCCTGCGCGACGAACTGCGCGCCCAGGCCCGGGAAACCGAAGCCCAGCTGGCCGCTGTCCTGCCTCCCGAAAAAATGACCGCCGTGCGCGCCTACCTGGATGAACGCCGCCAGGAAGCCCGCGCCCGTCTGGCTGCCGCCCGTCGCGGCGGCTGATACCCCGTTTCCCTCCGTCCTCTCCATTCCCCCAAACCCGGGGCGCGCCGATTGCCCTCGTGCGCGCCCCGATTTTTTTCTTGACTAGAAGACTAAAAGGATTATTTTTGTCCTACATCGAAACGGCACCAAGCATCCGGGACATATCCCGGGCGGAGGACGACATGCAGACGCAAACCGACCTGGAAAGCCTGATCATCGACTGGGACATGACACCGGAAGATGCCGTGACCCTGTATTTGGAATGGGGCAACAATTCCTGGCACGCCCAGCATAAGCCGGTGACCTCGAAGAACGACTTCTCGAATTATTTCGTGGTCAACACCTGGGACGGGAAGCCCGAAGTGTCGCTTGTGCGGCGCAATTCCGAGGATGCCGTGGAGCTGGCTTCCTTCACCCTGCCCGAGCCCCTCGCCCGGGAATTCATGGAGGAACACGGCGGCAACAAGGGCATCTACGCCCCGAACGAAGCGATCAAGCGCTGGCTGCGCGCCACGCATTTCCATTAAAATTTCGTCCCAAACACATCTCCCCTCAACCCCCGCATCATCCCCCGCATCGTGACGCGGCCCCGGGAAGGATAGGTCCCGGAGCCGCGTCTCTCTTTTCAATAACCGATCTTTCGCAAAAAGCCCGCCTACCCTAGCGGCACTCCCCCCGACGCGGCGTGCCATCAAGGCCGAAATCATTGGGTGGCACCACATTGTTGACATCCAGGGCCCGGGCCCGTTCCAGGCTCGTCCGGGCGCAGGCGTCATCGCCGAGGCGCATGCAGGCGATCCCCAGGTTATAGTAGGCGAACCCCAGGTAATCCACGCACAAGGGCTTGGTCACGGCCTGGCCCAGGATCGCGGCGGCCTCGGCGTTTTTCCCGGCCAACAGCAAATCGGTCCCCTGCGTGTAAAGCTTGATCCCTGCGGCGCTCGAACAGCGCCACCAGCCCCGCGTCCGGCCATGGCCCATCCGGGCCCGGCGGCCGCCCATGGCCACGTATTCGGCCCGGTCGATCTTGCCGTCCTTGTTCAGATCGACGATGGCAAAGACCTCCATGGTCATGCCCTTGGGGTTGAAAATCCGAATCTCCTCGAACACGATCACCCCGTCGTGGTTCTTGTCCACGCTTTCGAACGGCGGTTTTTTCCAGGCCAGGGCCGTGCTCGCCGCGGCCAGGGCGATCAGAAACAGAACCACGCACAGCACACGTTTCATGATGTTTCCCTCCTTACCGGGTGTATTCCAGTCTCCACCATAGCAAAGCAGGCTTCAGTTTCCAGTTATTTTCGCTACGCAGAGGAAAAAACGCCTCCGGCAAGCCACACCTCCCCGGAGCGCTCCGACCCACGCCTTGCCGTCGACCCGGCTGGCGCGCGATTACCGCTTCCCCTTTTTGTCGTGCGTGCTATGCTCCCGGCATGGTTTCCCACCCTTTGCACGCGATATCCGGCTCGATTTCGGAGCGAAAAGCGGAAAAGACATTGACAGATCGGGCCGGCCCGGATATTGGATCAATCGTGTCCGATTAATCCAATTTAAGAGGCATCCATGCGCCTGACCCGTGCCGGCGAATACGCCATCCGCTGCGTCCTGTACCTGGCCACCAACCGGGACCGAAAAGTCATCGGGCGCAAGGAAATTGCCGAAGCCATGGACATTCCAGCCCAGTTTCTGGGAAAAGTAGCCCAAAACCTGGCCCGCGCCGGCATCATCGCCATCCGTCAGGGCGCCCACGGCGGCTACGAGCTGATCAGCCGCCCCGAGGACCTCTCCCTGCTTACGGTGGTCGAAGCCATCGACGGGGAAATTTTTTTGAACGACTGCGTGCATCGTCCCGAATCCTGCGACCGCAGCGCGCTTTGCGCCGTGCACCGCATCTGGGACAAGGCCAGAACCCAACTGCGCGGGACCCTGGACGGCATCAGCCTCGCCAGCCTGGCCGCGTGCGAATCCAAGCAGCCCGGGAAACGGTCAGAGTGACCGGTGGCATAGACAATTCGGTGGGAAAGGAGACAGGTTATGGATACCCTCATGCTTTCGCGGTTGCAGTTCGCCTTCGCGACGTTCATCCACTTCATCTTCGTGCCGCTCACACTTGGGCTCTCCGTCATCGTGGCCATCATGGAGACCAAGTACGTGCGCACGGGCGACGAAACGTACAAAAAGATGGCCAAATTCTGGGGCAAGCTGTTCCTCATCAACTTTGCCCTGGGCGTGGTCACGGGCATCACCCTGGAGTTCCAGTTCGGCACCAACTGGTCGCGCTACTCCACCTACGTGGGTGACATCTTCGGCTCGCTTTTGGCCATCGAGGCCACGGCCGCGTTCTTCCTGGAATCGACCTTCATCGGCGTGTGGGTCTTCGGCTGGAACAAGCTCTCACCCAAACTCCACGCCACGGCCATCTGGCTCGTGGCCATCGCCTCCAACCTCTCGGCCGTGTGGATCATCCTGGCCAACGGCTTCATGCAGCATCCGGTGGGCTATGCCATCAAGAACGGCCGGGCCGAACTGTCGAGCTTCACCGAGGTCATCACCAACGGCTATGCCTGGAACCAGTTTCTGCACACCGTGACCGGCGCCCTGGCCCTGGCCGGCTTTTTCGTGCTCGGCATCTCGGCCTGGCACCTGCTGCGCCGCCAGAGCGTCGATTTCTTCACCAAGTCGTTTCGCATCGGCGCCGCCTTCGCCCTGATCTTCTCCGTGGTCGTGGCCCTGGTCGGCCACCGGCAGGGCAACTTCGTGGCCGAGGTCCAGCCGGCCAAGCTCGCGGCCATGGAATCCCACTGGGAAACCACCGCCAACGCGCCCATGTACCTGCTCGCCATCCCGGATGCCAAAAACGAAGGCAACAGCCTGGCCATCGGCCGCATTCCGAGCATCCTCAGCATCATGGCCTTCAACAACCCCTCGGCCGTGGTCAAGGGCCTCAAAGACTTCCCCAAGGAAGACCGTCCGCCCGTGGGCCTGACCTTCAGCGCGTTTCGCCTCATGGTGGGCCTCGGCACGCTCATGATCGTGCTCGGCATCCTGGCCTTCATCATGCGCCACCATCCGGTCGATGCCTCGCCCCGCTGGCTCAAGCTTCTGGTCTGGGCCATCCCGCTGCCCTATCTCGGACTGCAGGCCGGCTGGGCCGTGGCCGAGGTGGGACGGCAGCCCTGGATCGTCTACGGCCTCATGCGCACCAAGGACGCGGTCTCGCCCATCGCCACCTCCCAGGTGGCCATCAGCCTGGCGGCATTTTTCATCGTCTACATCCTGCTTGCGGCCCTGGACATCTATCTGCTGGCCAAGTACGCCCGCAAGCAGCCGGCCTAGGCCCGGCTCGAACCTCGAGGCGGACGACGCGCATGTTTGAACCCGGCCCGGCCGGCCGGTGGAACAAAGGAGAAAGGCCATGGATCTCGGTACCATCTGGTTCATCCTCTGGGGAGTGCTCTGGGCGGTCTATTTCCTCCTGGACGGATATGATCTCGGCATCGGCACCATCATGCCGTTTTTCGCCCGGGACAACGAAGAAAAACGCATCATGTACAACGCCATGGGGCCGTTTTGGGACGGCAACGAGGTGTGGTTGCTCACGGCCGGCGGCGTGACCTTCGCCGCCTTCCCCAAGACCTACGCTGTGATGTTTTCGGGGCTCTATACCCCGCTTATGCTGCTGCTGTTCGCCCTGATTCTGCGCGGCGTGTCGTTCGAATTCCGCTCCAAGGTGGACAGCCCGGCCTGGCGCAAGATCTGGGACACCTGCAATTTCCTGGGGAGCTTTTTGCCCGCCCTGCTGCTCGGCGTGGCCTTCGCCAACATCTTCAAGGGCATTCCCCTCGATGCCGAGGGTATTTTCCAGGGCAACCTCTTCACCCTGCTCAACCCCTACGGCCTGGCCGGCGGCGTGCTGTTCGTGCTGCTCTTCATGCATCACGGCGCCTTGTGGCTGGCGTTCAAGTCCGAGGGCGACATCCGGACCCGGGCCGTGGCCCTGGCCGCCAAGCTCTGGTTCCTGGTAGCCGCGGTCGTCGTGATCTTCCTGGTCTACTCCGCCCTGGCCACGCACCTTTTTACCAACTACCTGGCCATGCCGGCGCTGTTCCTGCTGCTGCTCGTGCCCGTGGGCGGACTGCTCGCGAGCTGCCGCTGTCGCCGCAAGGGCCGGATCTTCGGCGCCTGGGTGGGGTCGGCCGTCCTGATCTTCGGCACGGCCATGTTCGGCGTCATGGGCATCTACCCGGCCCTGCTTCCGTCGAGCCTCAACCCGGCCTGGTCCATGACCATCGAGAACACCTCCTCCACACCCCTGACCCTCTCCATCATGCTTGGCGTGGCCCTGGTCTTCGTGCCCCTGGTCATCGCCTACCAGGCCTGGAGCATGCATACCTTCCGTCACCCCGTGACCAAGGATGACCTGGATTACGAAGAGGCGTACTAGGCCTCTCCCCTCCCATCCCCTGCCTTGCCAAGCCGGCCCGGAAATCCTTCCGGGCCGGCTTTTTTTGTCCGACAGATCATTTCCCGACCCCTCCGGCTCCCTGCGTCGGCTATTTTGAATTTGACAACGATTATCAATACCATTAAATCCCTCCCTGTGCCCGGGGGACGCGTCCGGTGCGTCGCCCCCTTCACCCCGTCGTAACCCGCAACGTCCCAAGGACACCGCGATGCTGCGCAGCCCGTTGCTTGATCCGACCGCGCCCCTGGAAGATGCCCTGTCCCCCCCTGGCGGACACCCGACCGCCCTCCCCCTGGTCCACCAGTTGGCCGAATCCCTGGGCCGGGCCATCGATGCCAAGGATGGCCACACCCTGGCCCATTCCGAGGAAGTGGCCGTGATCGCCCAGGCCCTGGCCCAAAGCCTGGGCATCCCAACCCAGCTCGCCGACCGCATCCATGTGGCCGGCCACCTCCACGACATCGGCAAGATCGGCGTGCCTGACGCCATCCTTGGCAAGACCGGCCCCCTCGCCCCCGACGAATGGACGCGGATGCGCGCCCATCCGGACCTCGGCGCCGACATCCTCGCCCCCCTGGCCTGTCTGCGCGACTGCGGCATCGTGGCCATGGTTCGGGCCCATCACGAACGCTACGACGGTCGGGGCTATCCCCTGGGTCTGGCCGGACGCGCCATTCCCCTGGGTGCCCGCATCATTGCCGTGGCCGACAGCCTGTCCGCCATGCTCCAATCCCGCCCCTACCGTCCGGCCCGTTCCTTTGCCACGGCGGCCGCGGAAATCACCCGCAACGCCGGCAGCCAGTTCGACCCCGAAGTGGTGGCCGCCTTTACCTCCATCGCCCCCCAGGTGCGGGACATGCTCTTGTGCCTGCGCGGAGCGCCCTTGCCCGACGATTGCGGCGAGGGCTTCGCCCCCACACGGGACGGTCGATGTTCCAGACGCAACAGCGCTCATTCCTACCCATAAGCCGCAACGCGAGAAAACAATTTTCATAAATGCGTGCGCCACAGCCATCGACGCTCTGGCTCAAGTGGTTGCGGCGCCCGCGAACCTGCAAACGCCACCCAAGGAGTATGCCCATGCCAGGAAAACGACTTCTCCTCACCTTGGCCCTCACGGTCCTGACGGCCCTGCCGGCCCTGGCGGCCACCGAGGTCAAAATGGCCGGTGACGCGCGTATTTACGGACTGTTTTTCGCCAACCGTAACTTCACAGGCCGGGAGACCTGGAACGGTGCCAAGGAGGAACGGTTTTCGATCTGGCAGCGCATGCGCCTGCGCACCGACTTCGTGGCCAATGAAAGCGTGAAGTTCCGTCTGGGCCTGACCGTGGAAGAAGACAGCTGGGGCCATGGCTACCTGACCGCGGCCAATCCCCAGACGGCGGTGATGCCCTACCTGGCCTACCTGCAATTCAAATGGCCGCAGACCGACATCGAGATCACGGCCGGTTTGCAACCCGTGTCCATGCCCCAGGCCAGCGGCTTTTGCGACAGCATCGTGCTCGCCGCCGACGACGGCGACCAATCCAGCGCCGCCCTGGTCCTTGCCGCCCCGCTTTATGAGGACGCCGTGTCCCTGCAACTGGCCTATGCCCGGCTCTTTGCCGCCAACCAGAGCTTCCGGACCGTCGCCACCAACAACCAGGACGGCAATTTCGACGTCTACCACCTGTCCGTGCCCGTCAAGCTCGACGGCTTCGAGGTCACGCCCTGGGGCCTGGCCGGCGTCATCGGCAAGAACCGCGCGACGAGCGATTTCCTGGCCGCCAATTCCGGCTCGGCCGAAAGTTTCGCCAACGGCTACCGTTACAACCAAAATCTCATGTGGTGGACGGGCCTGGCCCTGAACGTCGACGCACTGGACCCGGTCAAGCTCTCCTTCGACGCCATCTACGGCGAGGCCGCCCCCAACGATCGCTCCTCGTCCAGGCGCCGGGGCTATTTCTTCGATGGCGGCGTCTCCTATACCGGCTTCGATTGGATGGTGCCCGGCCTGTTCGGCTGGGTAGCCAGCGGCGAGGACGGCAGCATCCGCAACGGCAGCGAACGCCTGCCCGTCCTGCTGCCCAAGTGGGGCCCCGGCACCTCTTTCCTGTTCGACTGCGACCAGGATTTTTCCGGCAACAACATGATGATCGACCCCACCGGCACCTGGGGTCTCATGGCCTCCCTGCGCGACATCAGCTTCGTCGACCAACTGACCAGCCGTGTGAGTTTCGGTTTCGTCGCCGGCACCAACAACCGCGCCGGCCTGCGCAAGGCCTACGCCACCGCCGGGGACGACTATGTCAAGATGGGCCGCAACCTGGCCCTGGGCGAATGGGCCCTGGGCGTGAGCATCGACCACAGCTACGAGGTCTACGAGAACCTGACCCTCAACCTGCAAACCGGGTTTGCCTCGCCCCAGGGACTCAAGACCAGCGTCTGGGGGCACGAGAACACGGAATTGGCCAAGGATGCCTGGATGGTCGCCCTGGGCATGCTCTATACCTTCTGAGGCGCGCGCCCTCCTTCCGCCACGCCGGGTGCGACCAGCCGCCGCGCCCGGCGTCTCCGTTTCTCCCCTCTTGACAAACCGTGAACAACCGTTAACTAGATCGTCATGACGGAACGCATGGAATCGCCCCTTCGCCGAGAGCAGATCGCCGATGCCGCATTGACCCTCGTGGTCGAGCAGGGGCTGGGCGCCGTGACCGTTCGCCGCGTGGCCGAGGCCGTAGGCATATCCGCCGCCGCTTTGTATCGGCATTACAAGAACAAAGCCGACATTCTCCAAGCGGTTCTGGAAGAGCATCAAGAGATGCACATGGCCAACATCCGCAAGGCCAAGGCCGAATCGACCTCGCCTTTGGACGCCTTGCACTGGCTCTATACCGCGGTCATGAAACTCGTCATGCGCTACCGGGCATTACCCGTGATCTTTTTGTCCGACATCTTGTGGTTCGAGGAACCCCGCCTCAAGGAACTCAAGATGGCGCATCACCGGGCCATGCGGGAATCCCTGGTCGAGCTTTTGGCCCAGGGCCAGGTCCAGGGGGAGATCCGGTCGGACATCCGGCCCGAGGAGCTTTTCGTGCATTACCTCGGGCTGATCGCCATGCCCGCACTCATGAGCGCCCGGGGCCCGGACGAAGTGGATATGGATCGCCAGGCCAAGGCCAACTGGGAAATGTTCGCTGCCGCAGTACGCCCCTAATTTTTTTGTCCTTTGAGTAAACACCCGTTCACGAAAAAGAGGTCTTGCAACCGCCCCCAAAGGGGTCCCAGACACGGCCAAGGGTCCCGCCTGAGAAGCGGCCGCGGTTCGCGGTTTCCGGTGTGAAATCGCGGTCCGGCCTCCTCCCCCTGCAATGCCGTCCGGTCCTGGAGGTCAGTATGCGCATTTATGTTCTGTTGCGTTTGGCTAGTGTTATGGCCGTCCTCACCCTGTTCGCCGCCGCCCTGGCCGGGTGCGCTTCGGACAGTGCCGGCCAGCAGGAAGGCAAGGCTCCTCCACCGCCGGAAGTCGTGGCCATGCAAGTGGCCCGGGCCGACATTCCCCTGCCCATGGCCTACATGGGCCAGACCGCCGGTTCCCGGGAGGTCGAGGTCCGGGCTCGGGTAGGCGGCATTCTGCTCCACCGCAACTACGAGGAAGGCAGTCGCGTACGCAAGGGCGATCTCATGTTCGAGATCGACCCGGCCCCGTATCAGGCCGCCTTGGAACAGGCCAAGGGCGACCTGGGGCAGGCCGAGGCCAAGCTGGCCCAGGCCCAGCGCGACCATGCCCGCATGGAAAAGCTTTACAAGGGCGACGTGGTGGCCAAAAAGGACCGCGACGACACCCAGACCACCCTGGAATCCTGCCAGGCGGCCATCACCGCGGCCCGGGGCAAGGTCCGCGAGGCCGCACTCAACCTGGAGTGGACCAAGGTCACGGCGCCCATCTCGGGTCTGACCAGCAAGGAGACCCGGTCCGAGGGAAGCCTTGTGACCACCTCCAGTGACGGGAGCCTGCTCACCACCATTTCCCGGGTCGATCCGCTCTACGTCAACTTCTCCATGTCCGGGCCCGAGATCATGCGCCTGCGCAAGCTGCGGGCCGAGGGCAAGGTGGTCATCGCCGGCAGCGACGATTTCGTGGTGCGCCTGACCCTGCCCGACGGCAGCGACTACGCAAAGCCCGGCCACATCAACTTCACCGACACCCAGGTGGACACAAGCACCGGCGTGGTCAAGGTGCGGGCCGTGTTCGCCAATGCCGACGGCAACATCCTGCCCGGCCAGTTCGTGCGCGTCCATCTGGAAGGCGCCCGCTACAAGGATGCCGTAAGCGTGCCCCAGGGCGCGGTGCTCAACACCCAGCAGGGCGCCATGGTCTGGACCATCGACGACAAGGACCAGGTCGCGCCCCGTCCGGTGGTGCTCGGCGACTCCGTGGGCAACGACTACCTGATCGAGAAGGGCCTGACGCCCGGCGAGCGGGTCGTGGTCGAGGGTGTGATCAAGGTGCGCCCCGGCATGGTCGTGCGCGTGCGTGACAACGCCCCGAGCACGGCCGCAAGCCCCACCGGCACCACACCGGCCCAGCCCAAAAGCGCGGCCACGGACGCCCCCAAGGAGTCCCGTTCATGATTTCACGCTTCTTCCTGGGCCGCCCGGTTTTTTCCATCGTCATTTCGCTCGTGATCATCCTGGCGGGGTTGGCGGCCATCCGGTCGCTGCCCATTGCCCAGTATCCGGAAATCGTGCCGCCCGAGGTCAACGTGACGGCCAACTATCCCGGTGCCAGCCCCGAGGTCATCGCCGCCACGGTCGCCGCTCCCCTTGAGGAGAAGATCAACGGCGTCGACAACATGCTCTACATGCGTTCCACCAGTTCCGGCGACGGCACCCTGTCCATGACCATCACCTTTGCCGTGGGCACCAATCCCGACCAGAACACCATCAACGTCAACAACCGGGTCCAGGCCGCCCAGACCTCCCTGCCCGCGGAAGTGACCCGGCAGGGCGTCACGGTCACCAAGAAGTCCTCCAACATTCTGCAGATCGTTGTCTTCAACTCGCCTTCGAAGCGCTATGATGCCGTTTATTTGAGCAATTACGTGCTCGTAAACGTCCTTGACGAGCTCAAGCGCCTGCCCGGCGTCGGCGACGCCTCCATCTTCGGCGCCAAAGACTATTCCATGCGTATCTGGCTGCGGCCGGACAAGCTCGCCCAGCTCAAGCTCACGCCGACCGACGTGGCCACCGCCATCAGCGAACAAAACGCCCAGTTCGCGGCCGGCCGCATCGGCGCCGAGCCCACCAATCCCGAACATCCCGTGGCCACCAACTACATGGTGACCGCCAAGGGCCGCCTCAACACGACCGAGGAGTTCGAGGACATCATCCTGCGCGCCCAATCCGACGGTTCGGTCGTGCGCCTCAAGGACGTGGCCCGGGTGGAACTCGGCGCCAAGGACTACAGTTCCATTTCCAAGATCAACGGCAACCCGTCCGTGGGCGTGGGCATCTTCCTGTCCCCGGGCGCCAACGCCCTGGACACGGCCGACCGGGTCACGGCCAAGCTGGCCGAGCTGTCCAAGCGGTTTCCCGACGGCGTGTCCTACGCCGTGCCGCTCGACACCACCTCCTTCGTGCGCGTCTCCATCAAGGAGGTCATCCACACCCTGGTCGAGGCCATGATCCTCGTGTTCCTGGTGGTGTTCCTGTTCCTGCAGAACTTCCGGGCCACGCTCATTCCCTGTCTGGCCGTGCCCGTGTCCATCATCGGCACCTTTGCCGGCATGTACGCCCTCGGGTTCACCATCAACACGCTGACGCTGTTCGGCATGGTGCTGGCCATCGGTATCGTGGTCGACGACGCCATCGTGGTGCTCGAAAACGTGGAACGGCTCATGACCACCCACGGCTACACGCCGAAACAAGCCACGGCCAAGGCCATGGAAGAGGTCACGGGGCCGGTCATCGCCATCGTGCTGGTGTTGTGCGCGGTGTTCGTGCCCGTGGCCTTTCTCGGCGGCCTGACCGGCCAGATGTACAAGCAGTTCGCCATCACCATTGCCGTGTCCGTGGTCATCTCGGGCCTGGTCGCCCTGACCCTGACCCCGGCCCTGTGCGCCATGCTGCTGCGTCGCGGCCACGACGAACCCAACCGGCTCTTCCGGGGCTTCAACCGACTGTTCACGGCCATCACCGACGGCTATGCCGCCGGGGTCGCCTTCCTGTTGCGCCGCTCGGGCATTGCCCTGATCCTGTTCGCGGTCCTGTGCGCGAGCGCCTTCTTGATGTTCCGCAAGGCGCCGGGTGGCCTGGTTCCGGACGAGGACCAGGGCTACATCCTGGCCGTCAACATCCTGCCCGACGGCACGGCCCTGCCCGCCACCCTGGCCGTGGACGACGCCATGGACGCCATGAACGCCACCGATCCGGCGGTCAACTACCGGATCTCCATCACCGGCCTCGACATCCTGAGCTTCACCTACCGGTCCAACTACGGCACCATGTTTATTCCGCTCAAACCCTGGGACGAGCGCAAAAAGCCCGACGAAAGCTCCTTTGCCTTTGTCGGGCGCGTGTTCGGACGGGGCGCGAGCCTGCCCAAGAGCCTGACCCTGGCGTTCAATCCGCCGGCCATCACCGGCATGAGCAATACCGGCGGCTTCGAGTGCTACCTGCAAAACCGCGGCGAGGGCGATTCCAAGGAACTGGCCGCCATGACCGAGAAGCTGCTGGCCGAGGCCCGCAAGGACCCGGCGCTCGGCCGGGTGGCCACCACCTTCGGCGCCAACGTGCCCCAACTGCGCGTGGAGCTGGACCGCCAGAAGGCCAAGGCCCTGGGCGTTGGCATAAGCGACTTCTTCGCCGCCATGCAGGCCACGTTCGGCGCCTACTACGTCAACGACTTCAACAAGTTCGGCCGCACCTTCAAGGTCCAGATCCAGTCCGAGTCCGATTTCCGCGACCGGCCCGATGACCTGCGCGACGTCTTCGTGCGTTCCCAGAAAGGCGACATGATCCCGCTGACCGCCCTGGCGACCATCGAAAAGGCCACCGGCCCCGAGGTCATGGAGCGCTTCAACGTGTTCCCGGCCGCCAAGATCATGGGCCAGCCCGCCACCGGCCACACCTCGGGCGAGGCCCTGGCCGCCATGGAACGGGCGGCCGCGCGGGCCCTGCCCCAGGAATACGCCCTGGCCTGGACCGGTTCGGCCTACCAGGAAATCGCCGCCCAGGGCTCCTCCATGCTGGTCTTCGCCATGGGCATCGTCATGGTCATCCTGATCCTGGCCGCCCAGTACGAACGCTGGTCGTTGCCGTTCGCCGTGGTCCTGGCCGTGCCGTTCGCCCTGTTCGGGGCCATCAGCGCGGTGCTCGGACGGGGGCTGTCCAACGACATCTACTTCCAGATCGCCCTGGTGACGCTCATCGGGTTGGCGGCAAAAAACGCCATCCTGATCGTGGAATTCGCCGTGCTCCAGGTCAAGGACGGCAAGTCCCTGGACGAGGCGGCCCTCAATGCCGCCACGTTGCGCTTCCGGCCCATCATCATGACCTCCCTGGCGTTTATCCTCGGCTGCCTGCCCCTGGCCATCTCCACGGGCGCCGGCGCCAACAGCCGCCATGCCATCGGGACCGGCGTCATCGGCGGCATGCTCGGGGCCACGCTCATCGCCCCGTTTTTCATCCCGGTGTTCTTCAAGCTCATCATGCGGCTCGCCCAAATGGTGCGCCGGGAACGCCACGAAACCCTCTAGGTCTCCCTCCGCCTGACCCGTGTCCGCGGCCACCTGCCCTCCCCCAAGGCCGCGGACACGGCCAGGCGCTTTCCCCCCCTTCTCCCGCCTTGCCCCCTGACCGGGCCGGCGCTATAACCCCGACCCATGCAAGAGCCCGAAATCATCCTGATCCGCGTCTCCGGCGAGGACAAGCCCGGCCTCACCGCCGCCGTCACCGCCGAACTGGCCAAATACAAGGCTGATATCCTCGACATCGGCCAGTCGGTCATCCACGACACCCTGTCGCTGGGCATCCTGGTCAAGGTCCCCACGGCCGCCCAGTCCACGCCGTTTCTCAAGGATCTGCTGTTTTCCGCCCACAAGCTCGGGGTCAACCTGACCTTCACCCCGGTCGAGGCCGACAGCTACGAATCCTGGGTGGACGGCCAGGGCAAGATCCGCCACATCGTCACCCTGCTCGCCAGACGCCTGGGCTCGGAACACATTGCCGCCGTCACCGGGGTCATCGCCAAAAACGGGCTCAACATCGACGTCATCACCCGGCTGTCCGGCCGGGCCTCCCTGGACCCGGCCCACTCGCCGCGCACGGCCTGCGTGGAATTTTCCGTACGCGGCACCCCGGCCGACCTCACGGCCATGAAAAGCGAATTTCTGGCCATCGCCGGGGCCATGGACGTGGATATCGCCATCCAGGAGGACAACGCCTTTCGCCGCAACCGCCGCCTGGTGGCTTTCGACATGGACTCGACGCTGATTGCCGCCGAGGTCATCGACGAGCTGGCCAAGGCCGCCGGGGTGGGCGAGCAGGTCGTGGCCATCACCGAGTCGGCCATGCGCGGGGAGATCGATTTCAAGGAGAGCCTGCGCCGCCGGCTGCGGCTGTTGCGCGGGCTGCCGGCCGACACCCTGGCCGCCGTGGCCGAACGCATTCCCCTAAACGAAGGCGCCGAGCGCCTCATCACCAACCTCAAGCGCTTCGGCTACACCATTGCCATCATTTCCGGCGGGTTCACCTATTTCGGCAACCGGCTCAAGGAACGCCTGGGCATCGACTACGTGTTCGCCAACGAGCTGGAAATCGCCGACGGCAAGCTCACGGGCGAGGTCGTGGGGGATATCGTGGATGCCACGCGCAAGGCCGCCGTGCTGCGCATGATCGCCGAGCGGGAGCACCTGAGCCTGCAACAGGTCATCGCCGTGGGCGACGGGGCCAACGACCTGCCCATGCTCGGCATCGCCGGCCTCGGCATCGCCTACCATGCCAAACCGGTGGTGAAAAAAGGCGCCGGCCAGGCGATTTCCACCCTGGGCCTCGACAGCATCCTCTATCTCGTGGGCGTGCGCGACCGCGACACCCTGGCGTAACCTTCCCGGCACACCCCCCGGCGTCGGTTTCGGGCTTCCACGCCGGTTGACAGCCGGGGCGCCAATTGTCACACCCTTGTCATGGGACTGTGACCTGGAACGGGTCGTAACAAGAGTTCACCGTTTCAGACCCCGCCTGGCCCGCGCCGGCGGCAAAATGAGGAGTGCGCCCGTGGAAACCCCCCTCGATCAGGCCATCCACAAGCTCAAGGTGGATGTCCTGCAGATGATGCATCTGGCCCAGGATGCCGTGAAAAAAGCCGTGGCCAGCCTGCTTGCGCACGACGCGGCCAAGGCCCGCGACGTCATCGAGGCGGACCGGGAAATCAACGACTACGAATGCCGGGTCGATGCGGAAAGCCTCAAGATTCTGGCCCTGCACCATCCGGTGGCCAAGGACCTGCGCTTCCTCGTCGGCTCCATGCGCATGCTCGTCAATATCGAGCGCCTGGGCGACGAGGCCGTCAACATCGCCGAGCGGGTGTTGGTGCTGACCAGCGAATCCCGCCAGCCCATCCACGGCAACCTGCGCCATCTGGCCGGACTGGCCCTGGACCTCGTGCGCGAGTCCATCCGTTGCTACATGGACCTGGACATCGAGGCCGCCTTGCAGGTCATCGAGCAAAACGCCGCCGCGCTGGACCTCAACGTCCGCGTGTTCCGGGAAGTCACCGGCGACATGATCCGCGAATCCCAGACCGTGGACCTGGCCGTGCAGCAGTCCTTCGTGGCCCACAGCCTGAAACGCATCTGCGACCAGTGCGCCAACATCGCGGAATCGACCCTGTTCATCCGCCAAGGCATCGATTTCAAGCACAAGCAATGCGGCGCCGCGTCCGGACTTCCCACGAGTAACATCCCGGAGTCCGCCCCGGTGTCCCCAGGGGAAAACGCCGCTCCCGAGCCCCCGCAAGACGCGTGACCACCGCCGCGCTATCCGCCGCCAAGGCCCGCCCGACACGCCGTGTCGGGGCTGCGCCGGGAGAGCGGCGACACAACCCGCCAGCCGTTTCGACGCCACGGACGCGTCTCAGGCTGCGGCTGTGGGGGCTCTCCGTGCTTCTTTGGCTGTGCGCCGGGCTGGCCGGGCCGGCCCTGGCCGGACGCGTCACCATCGCCGACGAGGATGATGTGGACCAGGCCGCCGTGGAGGCGGTCAACCAGGCCATCGAGACCACCCTGGACCTGTTCCGGTTCGAATTCGGCCTCACCCTGGATCATGATGTCCGGCTCGTGCTCACGGCCAACAAGGAAGACTTCGCCGCCAGCCTCGTCCGGCAAGGCAGCCATACCGAGGAGAGCGCGGCCGACCGGGCCGATAAATCCGTCGGGGTGTCGATGCGGGGCAGGATCGTCGAGGATCTGAGCCGACAGAAAAACCTCGCCGCCAAGGTCTTTGTCGCCGCCCACGAACTCACCCACCAGTTCCAGGATCAGCTCAGCGCGGGCAGGCATAACGGCGTGCGGTGGCTCAGCGAAGGAGCGGCCGACTCCATGGCGGCCCGGGCCGTGGAAGTGTCCAAGCTCGGGAAAGTATCCGTTCTCCGCGCCCGGTGGGCCAAGACCGTCGCGAACGCGGCCGAGCCACCCAGCCTGACCGCCCTGCGTTCCTTCGCTGACTGGCGGGCCGCCGAAAACCGCTACGGGGGAGCCCTCATCTACACGCTCTCCGACCTGGCCGTGCAGCGTCTGGTCGAACTCCGGGGCGAACGGGCCTTGTTCGACTATTTCCGCCGTCTGCGCGACCAGGACGCCCCCCAAGCCTTCGAGGAAGTCTTCGGCCAGGACCTGGACCGCTTCGAGCGCCAACCCGAGTAGACGCATCCCACAAAACGCCCCGCCGTCCCCGCACGCCGGTCGGATCGCTTCCGGCTATTTCTTCTCCCGGCTACGCAAGTACTTGATGACGGCGATGTTGTGCTCGCTCAGGGTGCGGCTGAACTGATGCGCGCCCTGGCCGTTGGCCACGAAGTAGTAGAAATCGTGGATCTCCGGCGCGGCCGCGGCCTGGAGGGACTTGAGCCCGGGGGAACAGATCGGGCCCGGCGGGAGTCCCGGCCGGGTATAGGTGTTGTAGGGATTGGTCGGATCGTCCAGATGGGCCCGGGTCAGGTTGCCGGTGAACCGGTCGCCCAGCCCGTAGATGATGGTGGGATCGGTCTGGAGCAGCATGCCCTTGGCCAGCCGGTTGAGAAACACCCCGGCCACCCGGGGCCGTTCGGCGTCCACGCCCGTCTCCTTCTCCACGATGGAGGCGAGCGTCACGGCCGACAGCAGCTGCCGCCCCGTGGGCTTGGCCGTGGGCCAGACCGCATCGGCCTGCTTCCAGAACTCCTTGAGCATGGCCTCGACCACATAGGCGCCGTCATCGCCGCGCTTGCGGGTGAAAAGATAGGTGTTGGGAAACAGAAAGCCCTCGGCCGTGTCCGCCGGGACGTGATATTTTTCGAGCAGCTCGGGGTCGCGCGCCGCCTTGAGAAAAGCCTCGGCCGTGCACAGGCCGGCCTCTTCGGCGAGCCTGGCGATCTGACGCATGGTCAGGCCCTCGGGCGCGGCCAGCTTGTGCTGCACGCCCTTGGCCGTGGTCAGGTAGTTGAGCAAACGCAGGGGCGTCCAACCCGTGCTCACCTCGAATTCCCCGGCCTTGATCCGGCTGCCCTTCTCCGTGAACTTGGCCAGCAGCCGAAAGCCCGCCGCGTCGCGCAACACGCCTTCGGCAACGAGCATGGCAGCCACGGCGTCAAAGGACTGTCCCGGCTCGATGAAAACCGTCTTGGTCACCCCAGGCGTCTGCGGCGGCACGACCAGGAACTCATAGGCCCGGTAGCCGACCAGGCCCGCCACCAGCAGCCCGACCAACAACACGCCCAACACGATCGTCCGGATCATGCCCACCCCTTGTCCCGGAGATAGCGTTCCAAAATAATGGCCGCGGCCTGGGCATCCACCCGGGCCGTGAGCTCCCGCCCGCCAAGCCCGGCCGCCCGCAACCGCTCGGCCGCCTCCTCGGTGGAAAAGGCCTCGTCCACGGTCTCGATGGGCAGCGGTGTCCGGCGGCGCAGGCGCTCGATGAACTTGCGCACCTGCCGGCCGGTCAGGCTTTCATCGCCACCCTGGCGCGCCGGATAGCCGACGACAATGCCCTCGATACCGCATTCTCCGATAACGCCGAGCAGCGCGCCAAACAAGGCCTCCCGAGTCTCCCAGGCCAGGGTGCGCAACGGAAACGCGACCCGGCCCTCCGGATCGGTCACGGCCAACCCCACCCGGGCCTGGCCATAGTCGATGGCAAGCAAGCGTGGCATGATCGCGCGAGGCGGGGGGAGGGAGACCCTTTTTGCAAAAAGGGTCTCCCTCCCCCCGCGCCCCCCTCTCTCCCCAAAAACTCTCAAAGGGCTTCGCAGGCCGAATGGTATAAAAAACGCTCTTTTTGCGGCGCTTCGCCGCCGGCACCTGTTGGGTCGCGCTGCGGTCCGGCGTCAAGACGCGCTTCGCGGATTGTGCCGCCGGGCCGCAGCGCGACCCAAACCTGGGGTTCCCGCCAGCCGACCGCATCCCCGCCCGCCTCCACCGCCCAGGGGTCCGGGGGGATGATCCCCCCGGCGGGTCCAGGGCAGCGCCCTGGCGGGGTCTGGGGCAGCGCCCCGGCAGGGTCCGGGCAGCGCCCCAGCCGCCGGAGGCCTCTCCGATTAGCCGCGAACGCGAGCGGCCTTGACGGCTTTTTTCAGGATCTTTTTCCACTTCGGGCCGTCGAGGGCCTCGGCCAGGTATTCCAGGGTATGCATGACGGCATGTTTGTCGCGCATTTCGAGCAGAATCCGCTGGATACCCATTTTGCACGACGGGCAGCCGACCAGAATGGGCATTTCTTCGGGCGCGTCGGCAAGTTGTTCGGTCAGGGTATCGCGCTTGCGCTCGCGCAACCGGTTGTAGATGGCCGGGGTGGTCATGGCCCCCATGCCGGACTCGCCGCAGCAGAACGGCGACAGGGTCACGGGCCGGCCCGTGGTTTCGGCCAGGGCGGTCTGGTACATGCGGGCGGCCTTCTGCTTGGGCACATCGGCCCATTCGCAGTGGCAGGAGGCATGGTACAGGATGGGGCCCGCGTCGACCGGAGCCGGGAAGTCGAGACGCCCGATGAGGTATTGGGTGACGTCCATATGGACCAGATCCGGGCGCAAGGTCTTGAGCTCGTGCTCTTCCAGGGATTCCCGGCAGGTGCCGCAGCTCGTCAGCGCATGGGTGGGGTTGAGGCCCAGGTGATCGGCCTCCTCCAGCAACGCGGCCAGGGCGGCCCGGTTGCGCTCCCGGTTCTGGCGGTAGGCCTCGCCCATGCCGGCGGCCAGCAAGGGATAGCCGCAGCACAGATGCTGGTGGGGAATGAGCACGGCCACTTCGGCCCGCAACAGCAGGTGCACGGCGGCCATGCCGATGGCGCTGGAGAACACCGAAGCGCCGCAGCCCGGAAAATAGAGCACGGTTTCCGGAGCCTCACGGCCTTCCTGGGGGATGAAGATGGAGCCCTTGTCGAGTTCCAGGCGTTCGGCAAGGCTGCGCAGGCCCAGGGGCGGATTGGGGCCGCGCATGGCCGGATTCTCGATGCGGTTACGCCAGAATCCGGGCACAAGGCCCATGGCCCGGCTGTGAAACTGCTGGCCGTAGGCCATGGCCTTGGCGGCCATGGGCACGCGCTTGGCCGGAGCTTCGACCAGATAATTGAGGATCTTGGTCTTGATGGGATGGCCGCCGCAACCCTGCTGGTCGAGGAAGTTGCGCAGCCCCAGGGCCACCTTGCCGGATTCGATCTTGACCGAGCACACGCCCGTGCACTTGCCGCAGGCCGTGCAGTGGTCGGTGATGGCGCGCAACTGTTCAAGCAGCCCCGGATCGGGCTCGCCCCGGGAGATCTGGGAATAATAGATGGCCTCGATGATCGCGCCGAGGCTGATGTTCTTGTTGCGCGGGTGGTAGAGCATGCCGTGCTGCGGGGCGAACATGGGGCAGACCTGCTTGCACTTGCCGCAGCGGTTGCAGAACTGGATGCCGGACAGGATGTCGATGAGGGTATCCTTGTCCGGCAGGGCGGTCTTTTTGAGATCCCGGATCAGGCGGTTAAACGAGAAGGTGTAGGGCTCGACGGCCAGAGTGCGGGTGGTGAGCTTGCCCGGGTTGATGATGTTCTTGGGATCGACCCGCTTTTTGTAGGCGCGCAGGGCGTCGATCTTGGCCTGTTCCAGAAAGGCGATCTTGGTGATGCCGATGCCGTGTTCGCCCGAGACCGCGCCGCCGAGCTGGGTGACCTTCTCGAACACCTTCTCGGCCGCTTCCCAGGCATGGCGCAACATCTCCTGGTCATTGGAATTGACCGGGATGTTGACGTGGCAGTTGCCGTCGCCGGCGTGCATGTGGCTCGCGACCTCGATGCGGGTGGCGGCCATGTCGGCATGGATGGCGGCGAGCCGGTCCTTGAGCTTGGGATAACGCGAGGCCAGGTCGGTGAAGAAATAGTGGGTCTGGACCTCGACTTCGCTGTCGGAGAGCTCCCGGGAGGTGAGCTTGCCACGCAGGACCCGATCGCAAAACTCCAGCTCCATGGCGATGAAATCGTCGGTGGCCGGAATGCCGGGCAGACGGCTGGCGTTCTGCAAGGCGTCACGGTAGGCGTGGGCCATGCAGTGGAGGTTCAAATCCTCCAGGAATTCGGCGAATTCCGGCACGACATTCAGCGGGATGACCACGTCCTCGTTGACCTTGAAGCCCGAGGTGCGCTTGGAGATGGCCGAGAGCTTGTGGCGGTCTTCCCAGTAGAGTTCGGCGGTCTTGGCGTCCTTGGCCTCGAACACGTCCACGTTGTCGTAGGGGTCGACGATGTCCACGATGTCGGCGGCGGCACGCAACAGCGCGTCCTCGTCGTCGGAATCGAGCTGGAGCAGCAGGACCGAAATGGGTTCGCCCTCGTAGAGGCTCGATTTTTTGACGTAACTTATCGCCCGCACATACTTGGAGTTGAATTCCTCCAAGGCCGAAATCTTGACCGCGTCGCCTTCCTCGCGGATGCGGTCGCGCAGGTGCACCACGTCGCGGATCACGCACATGGCGTTTTTCATGGAGCGGCCGAAAAACTCCAGGCACAAGGTGCGCGAATACTTGGGAATGGGATAGAGGGCGAAGCAGGCTTCGGAAATGATGCCGTCCACGCCTTCCTTCTGCACGCCGGGAAGGCCCCCGAGGAACTTGTTGGACACGTCCTTGCCGAGGTTTTTTGCCCGGATCTGGTCGCCGGGGAGCTTGACCACGTCGCGCACGGCCCCGGACTCCTCGATGATCTCAAAAACGGCCGTCTCATCGGGCCGGATCTTGTGGCGCGGGTGATTGACCCGGCGCACCTCGATGATTTCCCCGGTGGCCTCCACCATCTTGTAGCTGATGATGTTGTCGAGGGTGGTGCCGTATTCGAAGGCGAACGGGCCGCCGGCGTTCTCGGCGATGTTGCCGCCGAGCGACGACGCGGCCTTGGACGCCGGGTCCACGGTGAAAAGCAGGCCCTTGGCCGCGGCCGCCTTGATGGCGGTCATGGTGATGACACCGGTCTGGGCGCACAGGGTCATGGCCTCGGGGTCGATGTCCAGGATGCGCTTGAACTTGGACAGGCTGAGGATGACCGAGCGCCGATGGGCCGGGATGGCGCCGCCGGTCAGGCCCGAGCCGCCGCCCCGGGGAATGATGGCGAATTCGAGCTCGTTGGCCAGGCGCAGGATGTGGCGGATGTGTTCCATGGACTCGGGCAGGAGCATGCACAAGGGCATCTCCATGCGCAGATCCGTGGCGTCGGTGGAACACTCGACCAGGGAATGAGGCGCGGTGACCACGTCCTCGGCCGGCATGAACCGGCGCAGACGTTCGACCAGATTGTCGCGGAAACGGCTGTCCGCCTCGAAAACGTCCCAGAAGGCCTTGTAGGCCCGGCGGATGGTACGGGGATACTCGCCCCAGGATTTGGGGTTGGCCTCACCCAGGCGTTTTTCCACCGAGGCCTTGACATCGGCCGGGTTGATGAACGGATTGGACCGCACGAGGAACAGCTCGGAGGCCACGGCCACGGCGAGGTTTTTCGCATCCTCAGGCCAGGTTTCGAGCTCGTCGGCGGAAATATCAAGGACCCGTGGGACGAGTCGTTCAAGGGGCAGGGAAATATGGGGCGTGCGCTCCGGCATAGTAGGCGTATCTTCCGACGAAGGTTAAGATCAGGAAGGTGTCAGATAATGCCGTTATCGGCGTTTGGCAAGGCTTGGTACTGGGCTTACAGCGGGGGGGGCGGAGCCGGAAAAAAAACGGGCGGTTCCCTGCGAAACCGCCCGTCGGAAAGGGTCTGGACCACGCGGTCTTAGCCGTGCGCTCCCGGGAAGAACTCGGCGCTGACGAAGTACAACACAAACAGCAGCACCACGCCCAGGGAAATGCTCCAGCCGATCAGTTTCTTTTCGATGGGAAGCAAAGGCTCCCACTCCATCTTGGAGAGCTCTTCGGTAAAGCTCGCATCCTTCTTTTCAGGTTCCATGCATGCCTCCTTGCGATGGATTCAGACGGCTAGGACGCCAGGGGCGGCTTGACCCCGTGGAAGAACAGCCAGGAGATGAAAAGCCCGATCCAGATGATGAACCCGAAAAGGCTCACGATATAGACCAGGGCCAGCCGGCCGATGCCCTCGTCCCACAGCTTCTTGAAGTTGGAGACCACGCCGATGGTGAAAAACGTCAGCACGAAGAAGATGCCCCGGAAGGGACCGGTATCGGCAATGGCCGTCTTGCCCATCTTGAGCAGGTCGCCGCCCTTGGCGCACAGGATCAGCATGATCACGAAGGTGATGACATAGCCGAGCACGAAGCGCGGGAACCGGTCGATGATGGCGCTAAACTGCATGCGCTGGCCGGGCTTGCATTCGATCATGGTGCACCAGATGGCGGCCAGGATGAAGGCCCACACACCGATGAACACGTCGATGAAGATCTTGATGGTGGTGGCGGCCATGGTCACCCAGCCTTCCTGGTACTTGATGCCGTCCACGGCCAGGGCCTGGGCCCGAATGAGCGCGTCGGTGATGACGCCCGAAGCGATGGCGCCGCCGTCGGACTTGACGGCCAAGCCCATCCAGGCGCCGGCCACCATGGGTTCGTTGTACATCCAATGCTGGGCCACAAAAGGCAGGATGAGCATCTCCACGCAGGTGAACACCACGACCAGGGAGGAAACCATGATCGGGACGATGGGCCGGGCGCGGATGGCGCCGCCGGTGGCGATGGCCGCGGACACACCGCAGATCGAAATGCCCGAAGCGAGCGGAGCCGCCCATTCACGGCTGAACTTGAAGTATTTCCGGGAGATGTAATACACCAGCGCCCAGTAGATGAGGTAGGCCTCGACGATGGCGCAAAGGCCCCGGAAAATGACCGAGGAGGCAAGACCCAGGGCGTCCACGGACTTGACGCCAAGCTCGGCGCCGAGGATCACGATGGCGATCTTGACGTACATCTCGGGCTTGAGGGCGTCCTTGAGCTTGGCCGCCAGGCCCGGCATGAAGTTGCCGATGAAAATGCCGGCCAGCAGCGCGATGATGAAGCCCGCCTCGCCGGTCAGGCCCATGGCCCACTTGAGGTTGAACTTGGCCAACTGGTTGGGGGTCGCGGCGATGGTCGCGTAGTGCCCTAGGGCAAAGCAGAAATAGCTGATGAAAAACACCAGCGAAAAGCTGACCATGAACCGCTTGGGATCGCCGCCCAAGGCCTTGATGCCAAAGGCCAGCATGGCCGTCACGAACACCCAGGTCAAAATCAGGGAGGCAAACCCCGACAGTTCCTTGTAGGCGCCCGTGGAGGCCGAGAACATTTTCGACGCATCCAGCCAGACATTGGACTTGACGGCCCAGCCCAGCGGATCGATGCCGCCGAAGTTGAGCAGCGACAAGCCGAACAAGATGAGCCCCAAGATAAGGGCCAGCTTGTCTTCCGTCAGCCACTTCTTTTCCGCCATGACTTCCTCCTCTCGCTTGGCCGACCCGGCGCCTGAACCGATGCCGACCGCCCTCGTAGCAACAACCCCAACGCCACCCCGCCTCGCACCGCAGCCGACCAGTCCCGGGAAACCGAAAATCGCCGGCTCCGGCGACAAGGCGGGATATTCTTCCTTTGCAAGGAGGAGACCAGCCTGTTTCGATTTGAAACAGACCACTATTTCTGCTAGTTAGAAGAGGAATCTGCCGCCAACCGCAAACTCCGGTTAGCACCGCGCGCCCCAAGGGTTGCATTGCCTTTTTCGTCCGCCCGCCCCACAACAACACCACGGGAGCGCTCATGGCCAAGTTTCATACCAAGACCATCAAACACCGCTTCGTGGTGGGGCTTTCGGTCATCATGGCCGTGCTCGGCATCTTCTTCGCCGTGATCATCTCCATGAACCTGCGCCACCAGCTCGTGACCGACACCGAGCACAAGGCCTCCCTGGTCCTGTCCCAGGCCGAGGCCGTCCAGGCCTACGTACGCGAGATGCTGCGGCCGGCCATGTACGACCTGCTGCCGCCGGACGGCTTTCTGCTGGAGGCCATGTCCACCTCCTACGTCACGCGCAAGGTCATGAGCGACCTGAACGCCCGGGGCGACCAGTTCCGCTACCGCCGCGTGGCCCAGGGCGCCCGCAACCCCGATTACGAGGCCGATGCCTTCGAACGCGGCCTGATCGCCCGGTTCGAGGCCGATCCGACCCTGACCAGGCTGGAGGAGATGACCACCCGCGACGGCGAGGAGGTGTTCGTGGCCGCAAGGCCGGTGCGCTTCGAAGCCTCGTGCCTGCACTGCCACGGCGATCCGGCCGCGGCGCCCAAGGCGCTCCTTGAGCGTTACGGCAACACGCGCGGGTTCTGGCGCCTTGACGGCGAGCTCGTGGGGCTCGATCTGGTGACCATGCCCGTGGCCGGGGCCCTCGGGCACATCAAGGGCGCGACCGTCGGCTTCCTGTCCCTGTTCGCCCTGGGGTTGGCCGTCTTCTACCTGACCATCCAGGTATTTTTCGACCGGCTGGTGGTGGTCAACCTGCGCCGCACCACGGCGGTCATGCGCCGCTATTTTCCCGAGGAGGCGGGCGAAACCCCGCCGGCAAGCCCTGATGCCAGCGAGATCGAGGAGCTGCACGCCGGCATCGAGGCCTTTGCCGCCCGGTTGCGCGAGGCCCACAGCAATATCGAGGACCATGCCCAGAACCTGGAGCGCAAGGTGGCGGCCCGCACCGCCGACCTGGCCCACGAGGCCGACGAGCGCCGCTCGGACGTGGCGCTCTTCGTCGATCTGCTCAATATCCTCAACCTGTCCCAGACCCGGGCCGAACTGCTGGCCAGTGCGCTCGGGCGCATCGCCGGCCGTTTCGGCGCGGTCCAGGCCGCCTACGAATGCGAATTCGCCGGCGGTGGTTCCGTAACCTGGCCGCCCGAGGCCAGCCCGCCCCCGCCGCCGGACGACTGGCGCAAGCTCGTGGCCGAGGACCACTGCCGCCTGGAAGCCCGCACCGCTCTCATTCCGGTGCGCACCACCGAGATCGGCCGGGGCCTGCTGCGCCTGTATTTTCCCGACGACGGCCCGGGACCCGACGCCGACGCCACGGACCTCTACCGGGCCGTGGGCCAGCAGCTCGGCATCGCCCTGGAAAACCTCGATGCCATAAGCTCGCTGCTCAACCAGAACATGCTGCTCGCCTCGATTTTCGAAGGCATTTCCGATCCGCTGTTCCTGCTCGACGGCACCTTGCACGTCATCCTGGCCAACGACGCCGCCCGGGAACTGGTCCGCGCCCTTCGCGCCGGCACGGCCGGAGCCGAGGCGCCGGTGCCGGGCGCCGCGCCCCAGACCGTCCCCCGAACCGGCCAACACACGCATCTGCCACCCGAGCTGCTGGGCGCCGATTCCCTGGAACACGGGCTCGCCACCTTAAGCGACACCCTCGTGCTCGGCGAGACGTCCTTTTCCACGGTCAGCCTGCCGGGCGGGCGCACCTTTGCCGTCACCCGCTACCCCGTGGTCGGTCCCTCGGGCCAACCCGAACGCATGGTGGTCTATGCCCGCGAAAACACTGCCGAACGCCGCATGCTCGAACGCATGCGCCAAAGCGAAAAGCTCATCGCCGTGGGCAAGCTGGCCGCCGGCCTGGCCCACGAGATCAACAACCCCCTGGGCGTCATCGCCTGCTACGCCGAATTGTTGCGTTCCCAGATCAGCGCTCCCCAGGCCCTGGACGATCTGGCCGTCATCGAACGCCACGCCGTGCAGACCAAGAAGGTGCTGCGCGACCTGCTCGATTTCGCCCGGCCCCGGCCCTCGGAGAGCGGCCCCTGCGACGTGGGCGCGGTGCTGGCCAGCCTGTCGCGCATCTTCGAGGTCCAGGCCCAGGCCCGGCAGGTCCGCCTCGTCACCCGGCTTCCCGGCGCACTGACCATGGCCCGGGCGGACGGCGCCGCCCTGGAACAGGTGGTGTCCAACCTCGTGCTCAACGCCCTGGACGCGGTGCGTCCCGGCGAAGGCGTCATCGAGCTGGCCGCCGGCACCGGCAGCGACGGCGAAACCGTCTGGCTGCGCGTGGCCGACAACGGTCCGGGCATCCCGGATACGGACCTGCCCCATATCTTCGAACCGTTTTTCACCACCAAGGAGGCCGGCCACGGCTCGGGCCTGGGGCTGGCCGTGGTCTACGGACTGGTGCGCGACATGGGCGGTGATGTCACGGTGGAAAACGACGGCGGCGCGGTCTTCACCGTGACCCTGCCCGCCTGTCGCGACGAATGTCTGGAGATAGCCCATGCATGACAGCCCGCGCGTGCTCATCGTCGACGACCAGCCCGATTTCGCCCGGGGTCTGGCCCGCCTGCTCACGCCGAAACTGCCCGGGACCGCCTTCGACCACGCCCTGTCCGGCGACGAAGCCCTGGCCGCCCTCGAACAGACCCCCTATGCCGTGCTCGTGACCGACCTGCGCATGCCGGGTCTGTCCGGCCTCGAACTTTTGCCCCGGGCCCTGGCCCACACGCCCCACCTTGGGGTGGTGCTGCTGACCGCCTATGGCGATATCGACACGGCCGTGGCCGCCCTCAAGACCGGGGCCTACGACTTCCTGACCAAGCCCGTGGACTCGGACCAGCTGGCGCGGGTCATTGCCAAGGGCCTCGAACGCCATGCCCTGCTGTGCGAAAACACCCGGCTGCGCGCCATGGCCGCGGCCTGCGGCGCCGATGCCGGCCTGCTCGGCCAGTCACCGGCCATGGCCCAGGTCAAGGAAGCCATCGCCGCCGTGGCCGCCTCGGACTACACCGTGCTCGTGCGCGGCGAATCCGGCACAGGCAAGGAACTGGCCTCCCGGGCCATCCACAGCCTGTCACGCCGGGCCTCGGGGCCGTTTCTTTCGGTCAACTGCCCAGCCATCCCGGACCAGCTTCTCGAAAGCGAACTCTTCGGCCACGTGCGCGGAGCCTTCACCGGAGCCGAACGCGACCGCAGAGGCCTTTTTCTGTCCGCCAACGGCGGCGTGCTCGTGCTCGACGAAATCGGCGACATCCCCATGAGCGTGCAGACCAAGCTCCTGCGCGTGCTCCAGGAACGCGAAGTCCGCCCCGTGGGGTCGAGCAAATCCATCCCCATCGACGTGCGCATCCTGGCCGCCACCAACCAGGACCTGGAAGCGCGCATCGCCGCCAAGACCTTCCGCGAGGATCTGTACTACCGCCTCAACGTGCTCACCGTGCGCCTGCCGCCCCTGCGCGAACGCCGCGAGGACATCCCGCTTCTCGCCACTGCTTTTCTGGACCGCACCTGCCGTGAAACCGGCATCGGGGAAAAGGTCTTCGCGGCCGAGGCACTGGCCTCCCTGACCGGCCGGGACTGGCCGGGCAATGTCCGGGAACTCTACAACTTCGTGCGCCGGCTCACGGTCTTTTGCCGGGGCGACGTCATCGGCCCGGAATCCGTGCGCGCCGCCGACCAGGGGCAAGTCGATGCGACCGAGCCCGAGGACGACGGCACCGCCCCCACGCCCTACCTCGAAGCCAAGGCCCGGGTCGTGGACGCCTTCACCCGGCGCTACGTCGAGCGCCTGCTCGGCCAGACACGCGGCAACATCTCCGAAGCCGCCCGGGTCTCGGGCCTGGAACGGGTCTCCTTGCAAAAGATCCTGCGCCGCCTGGGCATCGCGGCCGACGGATTTCGGTAGCTGAGGCAAGGATACAAACGCGGCGCTTCGCCGCTGGCGCCCTTTGGGCCGCGATGGGAGTCGGCGTCGTGCCGGCTTTGCGGCACGTGTCGCCGGCGCCTATCGCGGCCCAAGCTGCGGTTCACCGCCCGCCGAAACCCCTGCGTCCATCGTCCGCTCCTCCGCTGCCCCATACAGGGGTCCGGGGGGATGATCCCCCCGGCCGCCGGAGGCATCTTCCATCTCCCACCTACTGGCCGGAAGCGGCCGTCAGCACACCGGCACCGACGAGGATACTGCCACCAAAGGCGCGCAGGCGTCTCAAAAAACGCGGGTTGCGGATGCGGTTGCCGGCCGAGCCGGAAAGGTAGCTGTAGGCGGTGGCGTTGACGGCGGAGAGGATGACGAAGGTGGCGCCGAGCAGGGCCAGTTGCGGATTGGCCGGCTGGGTGGGGTTCACGAACTGGGGCAGGAAGGCGAGGAAAAACAGGATATCCTTGGGATTGGATGCCGTGACGGTAAAGGCGTGGGTGAATTTGCGGCGCGGGGAGCTTGTGGGCACGGTGGGCGAGCCGGCCGAGCCGCTGCGGATCATGCCGATGCCGAGATAGACGACGTAGGCCGCGCCCACGAGTTTGACGATGGTGAAGGCGGTGGCCGAGGCGGCGAGCACAGCGCCGAGTCCGATCACGGAGCAGGTGCAGGCCACGGCGTCGCCCAGGGCCACGCCGACCACTACGGGCCAGGAGGATTTGCGGCCATCGGCCAGGCCATAGCCGATGATGAGCAGCACGGTCGGGCCGGGGATGACGAGCAGCGACATCGCGGCCAAAAGAAAGGCACAGTACAGTGGCAGGGTCATGGGCAGCACTCCTTGGCCGCCGCTTACACGGCTTCGGTTCCCTCGTAAATCCCGCAGCGGCGGCAGGCGGCGCACCCGGCCGGCGGGCATTTGGCCGTGGCCAGGCCCTGCCGGTAACGTTCCCATTCCCCCCAGAGGTAGTCCTTGGAAACGCCGATATCGAGGAAATCCCAGGGCAGCGGCTCGTCGCGGGGCCGGTCCCGGTCGAGGTAGGCGCCGGGATCGCCGTCCCAGGCCCGAAGCGCCCGGCGCAGGCCGTTTTCGGTCGCGGCCACCAGCAGCGGAAACAAGCGTTCGTCGCCCCGGGCCAGCAGACCTTGTACCCGGGCCATGGACGCGGTTTCGACCTCCACCCGGAAGCCCTTGCGCTTGGCGACCGCTTCCCGCACCCGGCCATAGGCCGCCTCGATGGCCGCCTCGGACGCCATGGGTGCCCACTGCATGGGGGTAAAAGGCTTGGGCACGAGAGGGTTCACCGAAAACGTGGCGTGGGCAATGCCTTTTTTGCCATGGCCGATAGCGCCGGCCGCGCTCACGGCGTCGAGCAGCGGTCCCAACTCCAGATAATCGTCCGGAGTCTCGCCGGGCCAGCCCACGATCAGGTAGAATTTGAGGTGGTTGACCCCATGGGCACCGGCCAGGGTCACGGCCCGCAAGAGATCCTCGACGGCAAGCTGTTTGTTGACGGCCCGGCGCAGGCGTTCGCTCGGCGCCTCCAGGGCCAGCGTCAGGGTACGCAGACCGGCGGCGCGCAGGATGGTCATGAGCTCCGGGGTGAGGCCATCGGCCCGCACCGAGGACAGGGAGAATTTCGTGCCGCGTTCCCGCAACCAGGTCAAAAAGGGGATGAGATCGGGCCAGTCGGTAAGCGCCGTGCCCACGAGCCCGACCTTGCGCGGGCCCACGTCCTCGACAAGGGCCTTGAGCCCGGCCAGGTCCGCCTGGCGCGGCGGCCGGTAGATGTAGCCGGCGGCGCAGAACCGGCAGCCGTAGGGGCAGCCCCGGTTGACCTCAATCAGAAACATGTCGCGGAAGGCGGCGTGGCCGGACACGAAGCAGGAATGGGCCGGCTCGGCAAGCACGGTGGGACAGCCCTGGGCCATGGCCCGGACCCGGCGCACCGGCACCGGGGTCAGCCCGGGAACGTAGACGCCCGGCAAAGCGGCCACGGCGGCCAGACAGGCGGCCTTGTCCGCGCCGGACAGGCACTTTTCGCGCAGCCGGGCCAGGACTTCGGTCAATCCGGCCTCGGCCTCACCCACGTAAAGCAGGTCCAGGGCCGGCAAAATAGGGGCCGGATTCAAAAAAGCCAGCGGCCCGCCTCCCATGACAATGGGGAAGTCGGGCCGCCGGTTGCGTTCCAGGGGGATATCGGCCGCGGCCAAGGCGGCCAGGGCCGGGAGATATTCTTCCTCGTAGGCCAGCGAGCAGGCGATGACCGGAAAGTCGGCCAGAGGCCGGCCGCCGTCCTCGGTCCGGGGGGCTTGTCCAGTCCGGCAGAACACCCGTTCCACGGCCAGGGTGGCGTCCGCATCAAGGAGCCGCCACACGGCCTGCCAGCCGAGGGCCGACAGGGCCATGGCCGCGTCCCCGGGCACGAGCAGGGCCACGGGTAACCGGCCGCCCCACTCGCGCACGGCCGGCCTGTCCAGACCGAAATAAACCTTCGCCCGTTCGCTCAAAGCACTTTCCTACCCCGCGAAGGGGGCCGGAAGGAGGCAATCCCTCCGGCGGAAGTCCGGAAGGGGCCGCGCCCCTCCCGGCTCCTAGTCGGCCTGCATGCGGATAAACGAGGGGATTTCAAACTCCTCCTCGTCGAAAATAAACTCCTCTTCACCCACGGGCTGGGTCTTGATGGGCGCCTGGTTGAGCGCGGCCTCAGGTCCGCCCTTCTTGCCGCCTTTGCGCAGGTAGGCCGGGATGTTGTAATCGTTGCCCTGGCTGCTGAGGACCCGGACGCTGCGCGGACTCTGGGAGGAGCCGCCACCGGGACCGCCGGAAGGCGGCGGCGTGCTCTTGGAGCGCGGCAGGCTGGTGATGACCTCCACGGGCTTGGTCTCCTCGCGCTTGACCTGCTGTATGCCGTCCCGGGACATGGCCGACTCGATGCCCGTGGCGATGACGGTGATGCGCATCTCGTCGGTGGCGTCGGGATCGAACACGGTGCCGAAGAAGACCTTGGCATCCTCGTGCACGGCCTCGGTGATGGTGGACGCGGCTTCGTCCACTTCCTCGATGGTGAGGTCCGGGCCGCAGGTGATGTTCATCAGCACGCCCTTGGCGCCGTCGATGGTGACGTCTTCGAGCAGCGGGCTGGTGATGGCCTTGAGGGCGGCCTCGCGGGCGCGGGATTCGCCGCGCGCCGTGCCGAAGCCCATCATGGCCAGACCCATTTCGCTCATCACCGCCTTGACGTCGGCGAAGTCGAGGTTGATCAGGCCCGGGACCATGATGAGGTCGGAAATGCCCTTGACGGCGAAATAGAGGACTTCATCGGCCTTTTTGAGCATCTCGATGAAGGTGGCCTTTTTGGAGGCCAGCGAGAGCAGGCGGTCGTTGGGGATGGTGATGATGGAATCCACCGTCTCCCGCAGGGCCTGCACACCCTTTTCGGCTGAAAGCAAGCGCTTTTTGCCTTCGAAATAAAACGGCTTGGTGACCACGGCCACGGTGAGCGCCCCGATTTCCTTGGCCACCTGGGCCACGACCGGGGCCGCGCCGGTGCCGGTGCCGCCACCCATGCCGGCGGTGACAAACACCATGTCGCAATCGCCGATGGCCTCGCGGATCTGGTCGATGCTCTCCAGGGCGGCGTCGCGGCCCACTTCGGGGTTGGCGCCAGCGCCAAGGCCCTTGGTGAGTTTCTCACCGAGCTGGATGCGGTATTCGGCCTGGGATTTCTGCAAGGCCTGGATGTCGGTGTTGGCCGTGATGAAGGTCACGCCGGACATAGCCGAGCAAATCATGTTTTCCACGGCGTTGCCGCCGCCGCCACCGATGCCCACGACCTTGATGCGGGCATTCGAACCCTGTTCCAGTTCCAGATATTCCATCACATGCTCCCCCTATCAATCTCCCTGGTTATCCCCTGATAAAGCCGCCTGCGGACTATTTCACGTCCACAAACCATTTCCGCATCCTCCCCAGAATGCGGTTGAACACATTTTCGTCGCGGATGCGGAAGCGCTGTTCCACGCCCTCCTTTTCCGCGCCGTACATGAGCAGGCCCACGGCCGTGGCGTACATGGGGCTGTTGACCACGTCCTTGAGGCCCCCGACCTTGTCAGGGTAGCCGATGCGCGTGGGCAGGTTGAAAATCTGTTCGCCGAGTTCCTGGATGCCTTCGATGAGCGCCGTGCCGCCGGTCAGGACCACGCCGGCGCCAATCTGGTTCTTCATGCCCGAGCGGATGAGTTCCTGGTCGACCAGGGCCAGCATCTCCTCCACGCGGGGTTCGCAGATTTCGGCCAAAACCTGCCGGGACAGGCGCCGGGGCTCGCGACCGCCCACGCTCATGACCTCGATGACCTCGTCTTTCGGCACCATCTCGGCCAGGGCGCAGCCGTACTTGATCTTGATCTTCTCGGCCGAAGCCATGGGCGTGCGCAGGCCAAAGGCGATGTCGTTGGTGAGGTTGGTGCCGCCGAGGGCCAGCACGGCCGTGTGCTTGATGGAGTCGTTGGCGAAGATGGCCAGATCCGTGGTGCCGCCGCCGAGGTCCACCAGGGCCACGCCGATCTCGCGTTCCTCGCCCGTGAGCACGGCCTTGGACGAGGCCAGGGATTCGAGCACGATGTCCGAGACGTCGAGCCCGGCCCGGTGGCAGGACCGAATAATGTTCTGGGCGCTGGTCACGGCGCCGGTGACGATGTGCACCCGCACTTCCAGGCGCACGCCGGCCATGCCGAGCGGATCGGCGATGCCGCGCTGATCGTCGACGATAAATTCCTGGGGCAGGATGTGGATGACCTCCCGGTCCAGCGGGATGGCCACGGCCTTGGCCGCGTCGATGACCCGCTCGATGTCCCGGGGGCCGACCTCGCCGCCCTTGACGGCGATGACCCCGTGGCTGTTGAAGCCCTTGATGTGGCTGCCGGCGATGCCGGCGTAGACCGAGCGGATCTCGCACCCGGCCATGAGCTCGGCCTCTTCCAGGGCCTTTTTGATGGACTGCACGGTCTGCTCGATATTGACCACCACGCCCTTGCGCAGTCCCGTGGACGGGCTCGTGCCGATGCCGACCACATCCACGCCCTCGGGCGAAATCTCGCCGACGACCACGCAAATTTTGGTGGTGCCGATATCGAGTCCGACGATAAGTTCCGACCTGGCCATAAACCGCTCCCTGCAGGTTTCCTCTCGCGTGGCGCCGCACCCCCGCCGTGCCGCCCCAACCCCGACGCGACAGGGTACTGGAATTCGATTCCGAAAGAAACCGTTGCCCCGCGTGTTTCCGCGACGCGTCCGTGCCCGACTCCGGGCCCGTCCCCTAGCCTTGCGGCGACGCCTCCCCCGAAACGTCGCGCTTCTCGACCCAGACCTTGTCGCCTTCGGCGGTGATCAGCGCGACCTGACTCAGTTCGCCGCGCCGCCGCAGGTCCGTCCAAACCTGGTTCATCCGGGACAGGTTGCGCTGCCATTCCCGCGATCCCAGGCACAACAAAATTCCCGTATCCATAAGCTGGATTTCAAGCCCCCGGCCCCAGCTGAGGCGCAACCAGGCAATCTGACCCAGATCGAAGGGCACCCGATGTTCGGCCATGGCCTGGCGCAGATCGGCCAGGAGGGACAAATGCTTTTCCATGCCGGACTCGACCTCGATCTGGGGCAGGGACACAAACTGCCCGGGTTCGACCTTGTCGATGATGCGTCCGGCCTCGTCGGCGTAATAGAGCGTTCCCTGATACTGCACAAGATAGGACGGTGTTTTTTCATGCACATCCACCGCGATGGTCCCGGGCAGGATCCGCTTGACGCTCACCGATTCGACCCAGGGTTCGCGGCCAAGGGTCGAACGCATACGGTCCATGGACAAGGCCAGGACATTGGTGCCCGGGGTCAGGCCGGCCAATTCCTTGATGTGGTCTTCGGAAAGCCGTGAGCACCCGGTGATCTCGACGTTTTGCAAGGCGAAATAATTGATGGTGGTCAACCAGCGGTAACCGGCCAACAGGCCCACGCTCACAGCCAGGATCAGGGAGGCCACGATAACCATGGACACGGTCCGGGTGAAAAAACGGCCGACCCCGCCAAGGCTCACGCCCGGCATGGTCAGCGAATGCCCTTCCCGGGAATGGCGGTTGCGGTTGCTGCGCGATTTGACGACCCGGCTTTTCACCGTCACCCGAGGGGTGGCGGTGCCGTAGCCATAGTTGTTCTTGCGCCGTTTGACGCCGCCCCCGGACAGACCGGACAAGGTCCCGACCCTGACATTCATGGCGCGACCCTCACTTCCAGTTCGAGTTCGTGACCGCTTCGCCTGCGTACCGCCTCCCGTGCCGTCTCGATCAGTTCGAATGCCTCGGCTGCGCAGCCACCGCCCAGATTGACCAGGAAGTTGGCGTGCAGGTCCGAAAAGGCCATGTTCCCAAGCCGCCGGCCCCGGAATCCGGCCTCGTCCAGCAGCTTGCCGGCCGAGGTGCCGACCGGATTTTTAAACACGCAGCCGGCCGAAGCCGCCTTGATGGGCTGGGTGGCGCGTTTGCGCCGCACGAGCTCGATCATGGTCCGCCGGATGTCGATGGGTTCGTCCACCTGGCAGTCGATCTCGGCCGCCAGCACCAAAAACGATTCCCCGGTCGCCTTGAGGCTAAAATGCCGGTAACCGGCCGTAAAGTCCTCGCGACCGAGCCAGACGAGACCCCTTCCAGGGGTCCAGACCAGCACGCGGGCCAGAACGCTCCCCATGTCGCAGCCATACGACCCGGCATTGCCGGCCACGGCCCCGCCCACGGTGCCGGGCACACCCACCAAGCCCGCCAGGCCGGCCAGGCCCTGGGTGGCCAGCCAGGCCACCAGACGCTGGAGCTTGACCCCGGCGCCCACCCGGACCCGCACCGCAGCGCCGAAACGCTGGCGCAAGGTCTCGGGTTCCCCGGTCAGGCGCGGCGAGACCACAACCAGGGGCAACTGCCCGTCGCGAATCAAAAGATTGCTGCCCCCACCCAGGGTCAGCGGCGTACCGCCAAGCCCGGCCAGGGTTTCGGCCAGACCGGCCGCGTCCTCGGGAGACGTCAGAACAACCTCGGCCAGGGCGTGTCCGCCCAGGCGCAGGGTGGTCCGATCGGCCAGACGCGGTCCGGGTCTGACGTCAAGCGCCATGGCCTGCCTCCAGGTAATGGACGCCCACCTGCCAGACGCTGCCCGCGCCCAAGGTGAGCAGCACGTCGCCCGGGCGCAGGATGCCCGGCAGGGCCGCTTCCATGGCGGCGAAATCCGGAAAATAGGTCACCCGAGTCTTGCTCACCTGGCGGATGCCCTGGGCCAGGCTCTCGCTGCTGACCCCGGGAATGGGCGCCTCGCAGGCCGGATAGATCTCGGTCAAAAGCAGCTCGTCCACCGTGTCGAAGCAGGTGCAGAAATCGCCAAAAAGCGCCTTGGTGCGCGAGAACCGGTGGGGCTGGAAAGCCACCACCAGACGCCTCCCCGGGTACACGAGCCGGGCCGTGGCCAGGGTGGCCCGGATCTCGGCCGGATGATGACCGTAGTCATCGACCACGGTCACGCCGTTTTGTTCGCCCTTGATCTCGAAGCGCCGGCCCACGCCGCCGAACTTGGCCAAGGCCTCGGCAATGGTGGCCAAGGGAATGCCGGCTTCCAGGGACAGCCCGATGGCGCCCAGGGCGTTTTGCACGTTGTGGCGGCCGGGATGGGCCAGGTTGAGTTCGCCCAGGGACTGGCCGTCACGAAAAACCTCGAACCGGCTCTGGGCCCCGGTGGAAATGATGCGGCCGTGCAGCCGGGCCTTGTCGGTCAGGCCGTAGGTCAGGGTCGGCCGGTTGATCCGGGGCAGGATGCGGGCCACGCCGGGATCGTCCAGGCAGACCACGGCCGTGCCGTAAAACGGCAGCTTGTTGAGAAAGGCCACGAAGGCGTCGTCGATAGCCTCAAGGCCGGCGTAGTGGTCCAGATGGTCGGCGTCCACGTTGGTGACCACGGCGGCAATGGGCGACAGGCACAAAAACGAGCCGTCGGACTCGTCGGCCTCGGCGATCAGGTATTCGCCGGCGCCGAGCCGCGCTCCGGCACCGTAGGCGTTGAGCCGGCCGCCGATGATGACCGTGGGGTCGTAGCCGGCGGCGGTGAAAATGGTGGCCAGAAGCGAGGTGGTCGTGGTCTTGCCGTGGGTGCCGGCCACGGCGATGCCGGTGCGCAGGCGCATGAGCTCGGAGAGCATCTCGGCCCGGGGAATGACCGGAATGCCCCGCTCCCGGGCGGCCAGGACCTCGGGATTGTCGGCGGACACGGCCGTGGATTTCACCACCACGTCGGCATCGCCCAGGTTCTCCCGGCCGTGGCCGATGGCAATGGACGCGCCCAGCCCGCCCAGGCGGCGCACCACCTGGCTCATGGCCAAATCCGAGCCGGTCACGTCGTAGCCGAGGTTGAGGAGCACCTCGGCAATGCCGCTCATGCCCGAGCCGCCGATGCCGATCATGTGGATCTTGCGGACCTTGGAACGCATGGCCCCGGTGGCCGGAGACGGAGAGGTCAGGGGTTCGATCATCGCGCGTCTCCCTTTTGCGCCGCCAGGTCGAGCAAGGCCATGGCTATACGTTCGGCCGCCTGGGGCATGGCCTGGCCGGACGCGGCCTCGGCCATGGCGGACAAGCGCGCCGGATCGTTGAAAAGTTCGAGAATGGTGCCGGCCAGGTCACGTTCGGGCAAGGTGTCCTGGGGGATGACCAGGGCCGCGCCGGACTCGCCCAGGAACGCGGCGTTGACCGCCTGGTGATCGTGAGTGGCAAAGGGAAACGGAATGAGGATCGCGGGTTTGCCCGCGGCCGTCACCTCGGCCAGGGTGGTGGCCCCGGACCGGGCCAGGACCAGATCGGCCCAGGCGTAGGCTTCGCCCATGTCCTCGATGAAATTCTCGATCACCAGGGCCGGCCCGTCGGTATCCCGGCCGCGATGGTGCAGGAGCTCGGCCGCCCGGGCCCCGGCCCGGTCGAAATCGGCCCGCCCGGCTTGCAGGCGCACCTTGATCCCGGCATCGAGCAGCCGGGGCAGAACGTCGAGGACGGCATCGTTGACCGCCCGGGCGCCCTGGCTGCCGCCCAAGACGAGCAGATGGCGCCGCTCGGGCCGGCAGGGCGAAACGGCCGCGGCAATGTCGCCCCGGATGGGGTTGCCGAGCCGGACCGTGCGGCCCACGGGAAAGGCGTGGTCCTTGTCGGGATAGGTCACGAACACCCGGTCCACGAACCGACCGAGCAGCTTGTTGGTCATGCCGGGGATGCTGTTTTGTTCGTGAATGGCCGTGGGAATGCCCATGAGCCGGGCCGCCACCACCGGAATGAACCCGGCATAGCCGCCAAAGCCCGCCACCACCTGGGGCCGGATGTTCTGGAGCTGGCGCACGGCCTGACCAAAGGCCTTGGCCATCCAAAACGGCGCGGCCAAGGCCCGCAGCCCCCGGCCGAACACGCCCTTGGCCGGCAGGCCCACGAACGGCAGACCGGCCTTGGTGGCCAGGGCGCCCTCGGGTCCGCCGCCGCCGATGAAATACACCGCGGCCTCGGGGTCGAGGCGCGTCACGGCCGCGGCCACGGACAGGGCCGGAAAGATATGGCCGCCGGTGCCGCCGGTGGTCACGACGAGACGGATCATCGCCGAGCGCTCCTTGACAGGTTGAGCAGCACGCCCACACACAAGAAACAAGCCAGCAAGTTGCTGCCGCCATAGCTCAAAAACGGCATGGCCACGCCCTTGGGCGGCACGCAGCCGAGCACAACGGCCAGGTTGAGCAGAAATCCCAGCCCCAACACCAGGGCCATGCCATAGGCCGTGAACCGGTCGCGCAAATCGTCCTGGGCCAGGGCCACCCGGAACGACCGCCACAGCAGAATGCCGATGCAGATGAAAACCAGGGACACGCCCACAAAGCCGAGTTCCTCGCCGAGCACGGCCATGATGAAGTCGTTGTGGGCCTCGGGCAGGTAGAACAACTTCTGCTTGCCGGCCCCGAAGCCGACGCCGCCGATCCCGCCCGAGCCAAAGGCGTAAAAGGACTGCACGAGCTGGTAGCCGACGTTTTGCGGGTCCTTGAACGGATCGAGAAAGGCGAACCAGCGTTTGAAACGGTACGGCGAGGAGGCGATCAAAAGGCCCATGGCCCCGACGCCGAACAGCATGGACACGGCCAGATAGGTCAGGCGCGTGCCGCCGACCAGGCTCATGAGGAAAAAGAGCATGCCGAGAAAAACCGCGCCGCCGAAATCGGGCTGCAAAAGCAATATGAGCCCGAGAAAGCCGGTGACCATGACCGGCGGGATGAACCCCACGGAAAACGAGCGGATGAGGCTTTGTTTCTGGCTGAAGAAATAGGCCAGGTAGAACACGAGCACCACCTTGGCCAGCTCCATGGGCTGGAGCGTCACCGGCCCCAGATGCATCCAGCGCCGCGCGCCGCCGGCCTTGACCGAAAACGGCGGCACAAGCGTCAGCACGAGCAAAAAGATGATGCCGAACAGCCACAAATAGACCTGACCGTGGAGCAGCCGGCGCGGCATCCAGGCGAAGAGGGCCATGACCACGAGGCTCACCAGGGCAAAGAGCCCCTGGCGCTGGAAGAAATAGTAGCGGTTGCCGACCAGCCGCTCGGCCATGACGCCGCTGGAGGAGAAAACCATGACCAGCCCCAGCCCGGCCAGCAGCATGGCCGAGCCGAGCAGCCACAGGTCAAAGGGACCGTGCTTGGCTTCGGCGGCGGTGGTGATGGGTCGGCTCATGCCGCGCCTCCCTCACCGGTCCGGACCGGGCCGGGCAGATCGGCGAACACGGCCTGGAAATCCCGTCCCCGGGCCTTGTAACTGGGGTAAAGGTCAAAGCTCGACGTGGCCGGGGACAGGAGCACGACGTCCCCGGGCTGGGACACGGCATAGAGCCTGGTCATGGCCGTGCGCAGGTCGGGCTCGTGAAAAAGCGGCACCACGCCGGTAAACGCGGCCTCGAAGACCTCCTGGCTGGCCCCGAACAGGGCGATGGAAGCGACCTTTTCGCGCACCAGCGGCACAAGCGCCGCCAGATCGCCGCCCTTGAACACCCCGCCGGCCAGCAGCCGCACCGGCCGGTCACAGCTTTTGATCGCCGCTTCCATGGCCGTCACGGTGGTGGCCTTGGAGTCGTCCACAAAAAGCACTCCGCCCTTCTCACCGATGATCTGGAGGCGGTGGGGCGCCGGGACAAAGTCGGCAAAGGCGGCCTTGGCTTGCTCCTCGGTCACGCCGAAGGCCTGGCAAGCCAGGTAGGCGGCTTCCATGTTCTCCTGGTTATGGGCGCCGTGCAGGCGCGGGCAGGAGAACCGGCCCAGGGAGCTGAACCAGGTGATGGCGGCCCGGGTGAAGCGCCGTCCGGCCAGGGTCTCGCGCAGGTCGGCCGGCAGGATGGCCGTGTCTTCCGGGCGCTGGGCCGCGAAAATGTTGAGCTTGGCGTCGAGGTACTCGTCCAGGTCGGCGTGCCAGTCCAGGTGGTTGGGCGAAAAATTGAGCAGCAGCGCCACCCGGGGCCGAAAGCTTTTGACCAGCTGGAGCTGGAAGCTCGACACCTCGAGCACGGCCACGTCGGCCGGGTTGCCGGCCAGGACATACTCGGCCAGGGGCGTGCCGATATTGCCGCCGGTAAAGACCGTGCGGCCGGCGGCTTCGAGCAGGTGGCTGACCAGCATGACCGTGGTGGTCTTGCCGTTGGTGCCGGTCACGGCAATGATGGGAATGTCGGTGAACCAGGAGGCGAGCTCCAGTTCCGACACGATCTGGGCCGTGGGGCAATCGACAAGCACCGGAGCCAGATTGGCCGCGCGCACGCCCGGGGACGGCACAACCAGATTGGCGCCGGCGAAATCGGCCGGCCCGTGCTCGCCCAGACGCAGTTCGTAGCCGGTTGCGTCCGCTTCTCGGCGCAGGTCGTCGGTTGCGGCCTCGGCCTTTTTTTCCAGCAGCCGGACCGTGGCCCCCAGCCGGCATAACAGACGCGCGGCGGCCCGGCCCGAAGCGCCGGCCCCCACCACCACCGCCAGGTGGCCGCGCAGTTGATCGCTATGAAGCATCTCGCGCATGGCCGTCACCGCAGTTTGAGGGTGGAAAGCCCCACCAGGGCAAGCAGGATGGACAGAATCCAGAACCGGATGATGATCTTCGATTCCGGTACGCCCATGAGCTCGAAATGGTGGTGCAGCGGAGCCATGCGGAAAATCCGCTTGCCTCCGGTCATCTTGAAATAGCCGACCTGGAGAATGACCGAGACCGTCTCGGCCACGTACAGCCCGCCAACGACAATGAGCAGCAACTCCTGCTTGCACAGAACCGCCAGGAACCCGAGCACGCCCCCCAAGGACAGGGAACCCACGTCGCCCATGAAAATCTGGGCCGGATAGGCGTTGAACCACAAAAAGCCGAGCCCGGCCCCGACCATGGCGCCGCAAAAGACCGTCACCTCGCCGACGCCCGACACCGGCGCCACCTGGAGATAGCGGGCCATCTGGGCATGGCCGGCCACGTACACGAACAGGGCGAACATGGCCGCGTTGACGATCATGGGGCCGATGGCCAGGCCGTCCAGGCCGTCGGTCAGGTTCACGGCGTTGCTGGCCGCGATCATGACCAGCATGGCGAAGGGGAAATACATCCAGCCGAGGTCGGGATTGATGTGCTTGAAAAAGGGTACGGCCAGACGGGTGGAATATTCCGGGTCCGAGAGGAGGATGGCCGCGGCCACGCCGGAAACGAAGATCTGCCCCAGAAGCTTGCCCTTCGGCGACAGACCCCGGTTGCGCTTGCGCACCACCTTGGCATGGTCGTCGACGAAACCGAGGGCGCCGAAGCCGCAAAAGACGAAAATGGTCATCCAGACGTAGCCGTTGGCCAGATCGCCCCAGAGCAGCACGCTGGCAATGATGCAAAAGCCGATCAGCAGCCCGCCCATGGTGGGGGTGCCGGCCTTGCACTTATGGGCGGCCACGTCCTCGTGGATGTACTGACCGCACTTGAGCCGGGTGAGCCAGGCGATGGCGCGCGGGCCGAGCAAAATGGAAAGCACCAGGGCCGTCACCAGGGCGGCGATGGAACGGAAGGTGATGTAGCGGAACACGTTGAGGGCGCTTATGTGCGCCGCCAACGGCACCAACAGATAATACATCATGCGTCCGCGTCCCTCTGGATGCTTTGGGTGAAAGCCGTCACGTACTCCTCCATGCGCATGGAGCGCGAACCTTTGAACAAAAAGACGCCGCCGGTGATCCCGCGTCCGGCAAGGTCCGTCAGAAACGCGTCCGGGGTATCGGCCACGGCGAAATGTCCGGTAAATCCCGCGCGCTTGAGGCCCTCGGCCACGGCCGCACCGTGTTCGCCGTGGAAATACACGGCCCGGGCACCGCTGGCCCCGGCCAGTTCGCCGAGCTTTTCGTGCTCGGTCACCGCCTGCCCGCCCATCTCGCGCATCTCGCCGAGGACCAGCACCAGGGGCTGGCCATGGGCGGCCTCGGTGGCGGCCTCGATGGCCCGGCGCATGGACAGGGGGTTGGCGTTATAGGTGTCGTCGATGCTCGTGTAGCAGCCGTGGCGACGGCAAAAAAAGCGCTGTTCCGGGATGACGGCGGTTTCGAGGCCGGCGGTGATGGCCGCGGCATCGGCCCCCAGCACATGGGCACTGGCCGCGGCGGCCAGGATGTTTTCCGCGAAATGCACCCCGGTGAGCGGGGTGACGACTTCCAGGTCCAGGTCCCGCAGCTTGAGGAAAAACCGTCCCCGGCCCTCGGGCAGGGCGCCCAGGTACTTGGCCCGGTAGGGCGCGGCATGGCCGCCCCCCCGGGTGGACAGGCCGATGACCTCGGGACAGGCGGCCCGGGCCGCGTCCCACAGCTCCGGGTAGTCCATGGACGCGAGCGCCGTACCACCGGGTTCAAGAAACCGGAACAGGGCCGTCTTGGCCGCGGCCACACCGGCAATGCTGCCCAGGCCCTCCAGGTGGGCCGGACCCACGTTGTGGATCACGGCCACGTCGGGCCGGGCGATGTCGGCAAGGGCTTCCATCTCACCGGGCATCGAGATGCCGAGTTCCATGACCCAGAAGGCGTCGGTCTCGGAGGCTTCGAGCATGGACAGGGGCAGCCCGATGTGATTGTTGAAATTTTTGTAGTTTTTCGCCGTCCCCCCCACCTTGGCCAAAATGGCGGCGGTGAGTTCCTTGACCGTGGTCTTGCCGGCCGAGCCGGACACGGCCACGAGCTTGGGCCGCACCTGATCGCGCCAGGCCCGGGCCAGCTTGCCGAGGGCGGCCACGGTGTCGCGCACGAGCAACACCGGCGTGCCCTGGGGCAACCCGGTCAGGGGGCGGGAGGACAAAATGGCGGCCGCGCCCTTGGTCACGGCCTCGCCCGCGAACTGGTGGCCGTCCACGCGCTCGCCCGGCAGGCACACGAACAGACAGCCCGGCACCACGGTCCGGCTGTCGATGCGAACGGCCTCGATGACCGGGTCGCCCCGGTCGCCCATGTCGCCGACGGCCCCGGTGGCCGCGAGGATAGCCGACAAGCTCATGCGCATCCGGTAAGCTCCCTGACCACGGCGGCATCGGAAAACGGATGTTTCTCGTCGCCGATCTGCTGATAGGGTTCATGTCCCTTGCCGGCGATGACCAGCACGTCCTCGGGACGCATCTCGGTCAGGGCCAATTCGATGGCCCGTCGGCGGTCGGCCTCAATAACGACGCGACGCGCGGCCCGCAAGCCCGGTTTGACGTCCTCGATGATGGCCAGGGGATCTTCGTGGCGCGGATTGTCCGAGGTGAGCACGGCCACGTCGGCATGCCGGGCCACGGCCGCGCCCATGCGGGGCCGCTTGGTGCGGTCGCGGTCGCCGCCGCAACCGAAGACCACGAAGAGCCGGCCGGCCGTGAACTTCCGGGCCGCGCCGAGCACGTTGTCCAGGGCATCCGGGGTGTGGGCGTAGTCCACGAGCACGGTCAGGCCGGCCGGGTTTTGCACCCGCTCCAACCGGCCGGGCGCACCGTGAAAATCGGCCAGGGAAGCAAGAACGGTCGGCGGCAGGTCCAGAGCCAGGGCCGCGCCAAAGGCGGCCAGGATATTTTCGACGTTGTGGCGCCCGGGCATGGGCGAGACAATGGGAAAGGTCTCCTCACCGAGCCGGGCTTCCAGGCGCACGCCTTCGCGCCCGGCGGACAGGATGTTCCCGGTCAGCAGCCGGGAAAAGCCCATGGGCGGCACGGTCAGGCCGTAGCCCAGGGCCTTTGGAAATTCATGCAGCAGGCGCAGGCCGTGGGGGTCGTCGAAGCCGAGGACCATGCCGGCCCGGGACTTGGCATAGCGCCGGAACAATCCGGCCTTGGCCTCGAAATAGGCCGCCATGTCCTTGTGATAGTCGAGATGGTCCTGGGTCAGGTTGGTGAACACGGTCACGTCGTAGGCCAGTCCGGCCAGCCGGTCCTGATCGATGGCGTGGGACGAGGCTTCCATGACGGCCAGGTCGCAACCGGCCGCGGCCATGGCGGCCAGGCTCTCGTGGATGGTCAGGCAATCCGGGGTGGTGAGATTGGCTTCCTTGACATAGCCGGGCCAGCGGCAACCGATGGTGCCGAGTACGCCCACCTTTTTCCCGGCGGCCTGGGCCAGATGTTCGATCAGGTAGGAGACCGTGGTCTTGCCGTTGGTGCCGGTCACAGCCACAAGGCGCATGGGCAGGCGATCCGTGCCGTAACGGGCCACGGCCAGGGCGCCCAGGGCCAGGCGCGGATTTTCGACCGCCACCAGCTCGGCCGTGGCGCCGGCCGGCAAGGACGTCCGCGGTTCCGCGACCACAACGGCCGCGCCCCGGGCCAGGGCGTCGGGGATATAGGCGGCCCCGTCCACGGTCGGTCCGGCGATGGCCACGAAAATACCGCCCGGGACAACTTTCCCGGAATGACTGGCCACAGGCAGGCCTTGGGCGCGGACCTGTTCGAGGAGTGCCGCCAACCGGCTGGACTCGTTTGACACCATCATCTTTGCCTCACATCAGGAGGGCCTGGACAACCACAGGATGAATTCGGAGTTCTTTTCTCCCGGCCAGGGTGCGCCCGGAGCCGGACTCTGCTTGCTCACCACGAGCCCCTGGCCTTCGAGCTTGGGGACAATGCCCTTGCTGACCAGAATCTCCACGGCCTTGCGCAGGGGCATGCCGGAAAAATTCGGCACCACATGCACCCCGGTGGGGACGGCACCGGCAGCCGGGGCCTTGGCGATGTCGAGAATCTGCTTGTCCGCCTGGCTCGGCACGACCGGGGCGGCCACGGGCTCGCAAGCGGCCGGCGGCGTAGTCTGGTTGGCGGCCTGGACGGATTCCGGCATGCGGCCCAGGTAGGACAGCATGCGCAGGGTCATGGACCGCACGGCCGGCGCGGAAACCACGCCGCCGTAATGGCAGGGCTCGGGTTCGTCAACCATGACCAGAATCACGTATTCCGGGGCGATGGCCGGCACAAAGGACACGAAAGAGGCCAGGTAGTGATTGCCGTAGCCGCCCGAGGCCGACGCCTTCTGGGCCGTGCCGGTCTTGCCGCCGGTATCGAGGCCCTTGATCAGGGCCGTACGGCCGGTGCCATGGTCCTCCTGGACGACCTCGCGCATCATGTGTTGGACCGTGCGCGCCACATCGGCGTCGAAGACCCGATAGGGCTTTTTATCCGACTCGCTGTCAGCGGTCGGATCGAGCACGAGCTTAAGCGGCTTGTAGACCCCGTCGTTGGCCAAGGTGAGAAAGGCCTGGGCGAGCTGCACCGGGGTGACGGCAACACCCTGGCCAAAGGAGGTAGTGGCCAGATCGAGGACGGACCAGGCCTTGGCCGGGCGCATGAGGCCTTTGCCCTCGCCGGTGATGGGCAGGCCGGTCGGGTGGCCGAAGCCGAGTTTTTCGAGATAGGCGTGGAGTCTTGGCGCGCCGAGTTGCAGGCCGATCTTGGCCGCGCCGATGTTGCTCGAAAAGCGCACGATCTTGTTGACCGGCAGCGGACCGTAGGAGTGGGTGTCCTTGATGATCTTGCCGGCCAGGGCAAAACGGCCGTTTTCGCAATTGTAGACCATGTCGGGCCGGGTGGTGTGTTCCTGGAGGGCGGCGGCCACGAGCAACGGTTTCATGGTCGAGCCGGGCTCGAACACGTCCAGGGCGGCCCGGTTGCGGGCCAGCCGGGGGCTGATGCCGCGCCCGGCGTTGGGGTCGAAAAAGGGATAGTTGGCCATGGCCAGGATCTCGCCCGTGGGCACATGGACCACCAGGGCCACCCCGGCCTTGGCGTTGTTGCCGGTCACGGCCTTTTCGAGCTCTTCCTCGGCGAAAAACTGGATCTGGGAGTCGATGGTCAGGCGCACGTCCTGGCCGTTGATGTCGGCCAGTTCCTGGCCCTGGGCGTCGTAGAAAAACCGCCGGCCCGCGGCGTCACGCTGGACCACGAACCGGGTCTGGCTGCCGCTCAAGCGCCCGTCAAAGGCCTTTTCCAAGCCTTCCAGGCCCACGTCGCCCACGCCCACGAAGCCCATGAGCTGGCTGGCCAAGTGGCCATTGGGATAAAACCGGCCGTATTCCTTGCTGCAATGGACCCCGGCCAGGTTGGCCTCGCGGATGCGGGCGGCGGTGCGGTCCCCGACCCGCCAGGACAGGTAGACCATGGGCGAGGAGCTGGCGAGTTTCTTCTGGATGCGCTGCTCCTTGATGTGCAGGAGCTTCGCGAGCAGGGCCACCACGGCGTCGGGATCGGTCACTTCCTTGGGACGGACGTAGACGGCCTCGAATTCCACGCTTTTGGCCAGAAGCCGGCCGCTGCGGTCGTAGATTTCGCCCCGGGCGCCCTTCTCCACCTCGGCGGTCAGGTGCTGGCGGGTGGCCTGCTGGGCCAGTTCCGGCCCGGCCACGATCTGGAGAAAACCCGCCCGGGCCCAGAGTGCCAGCCAGGCGCAACAAAAAAACACGCCGACACACGTGAGCTTGACACGGCTCCAGTCCCGGACCGTTTTCTGCTGGCGTTCCCTGACAACCCTGCGCATGACCGATTCGTCGTTTCCTTACGGTTTCCGCTTCCGCTTCCCCTGCGCGGGAGCGGACGCGGCGGATTTCGCCGCCTGGGTCTTGGTCTCGTCACCGCTGGCCACGAGGTGGGAAGTCTCCACCTGGCCGGCGGCATTGACCCGGCGAATCTGGCCGGGCTTGGCCGGACCGAGATTGTACTGCCGGGCGAGTTCCCGCAGCCGGGACGGGGTGATCAGCGTGTTGCGCTCCACTTCGAGCTTGGCCACGAGCGTCTCCCCATCATCGATCTGACGCTGCATCTTGTTGAGTTCGTAGGCCATGTCCACACGCTCGATATTGAGCCACACCAGTCCCAGGCCGAAAACCAGCAACAGCACGATGCTGAACGCCACCGAAACGGCCCATTCCCGGGAAAGTGCGCTCATGCTCCCCGCTCCCCGGGCTCCGCCGGCTCCCCGAGCCGTTCGGCCGCCCGTAACTTGGCGCTGCGCGCCCGGGAATTGGCCGCGATCTCGGCCTCCCCGGGCACCAGGGGCTTTTTGGTCAGGATGCGCAGGCGCGGCTTGTGGCCGCACACGCACACCACCTGCTCCCTGGGACAAATGCAGCCCGTGGCCTCGAACCGGAAAGCCCGTTTGACCAACCGGTCCTCGAGAGAATGGAAGGAAATGACAGCCACCCGCCCCCCGGGTGCCAGATAGTCGGGTATGGCCCGCAAGAACTCCTCCAACTCCCGCAACTCCTCATTGACCGCCATGCGCAGGGCCTGGAACGTCCGGGTGGCCGGATGTTGCCTGGCCGTGGCCCGCCACTTGGCCGGATAGGCCGCGGCCACTACCTGGGCCAGCCGACCCGTGGTCGTGATCGCGGCCTCCTCCCTGGCGGCCACGATAGCCCTGGCGATGCGTCCGGCCTGGGGGTCCTCGCCGAACTCTCGGATGATCTCGCGCAGCCGGGCGAAGGATGCCCGGTTGACCAGGCTTTCGGCGCTCTCCCCGCCGTCCTCGATGCCCATGCGCATGTCCAGCGGTCCGTCGGCGATGAAGCCGAATCCCCGCCGGGGATCATCCAGTTGCAGCGACGACATGCCCGCATCCAAAATGACCGCGTCCACGGTTTCCCAGCCCGCCTCCCCGAGGGCTTCCGGAAACCGACTGAACCGTGTCCGGACCAGACGCACCCGATCGCCGAACCGTTCCAACCGCCGGGCAGCTTCGGCCAGGGCCTCCCTGTCCCTGTCCAAACCCAGCGCCCAGGCGTCACCCTTGGCCGCGTCGAGCAATCCCCCGATGTGCCCGCCGAGGCCCACGGTGGCATCCAAAATCCGCATCCCCGGTTTGGGAGCGAGGATGGCCACCACCTCCTCCAACAGTACAGAAACATGGCAAGGGCCCGTTTCCACCCCGGCCCCCTACAGACGCAACGTAAAGCCGCTTGCGGCCAGTTCGGCCAGATCCGAATCGAAACTCTGCTCCACCTGCCGCCGCCGTTCCTCGAACCGGTCCTGATTCCAGATCTCGAACTTCCTGCCCACCCCGGCCAAAACCAGTTCCTTATCCAGGGCGGCGTAGTTGCGCAGATGGGGCGGAATCAGGATGCGCCCCTGTTTGTCCACGGTCACTTCCATGGCGCCGGCAATGAAAAAGCGCTCGATGTTGCGTACCCGAGGGTCCAAGGTGTTCCCGGCCTGAAAACTCAGCTCCAGTTCCTCCCAGATCGGCATGGGATAGCCGCTGACCGCCCCGTCGAAATTGTTGGTGAGCATGAGCCGGCCGTCCGAGGAATGCCGCAAGACCTCCTCCCGAAATTCGGGCGGGAGCATCAACCGACCCTTGGGGTCGAGACTGCGGTAGGAATGCCCTCTGAACACGGTCCCTCGCGCGGCGGTTCACCACTTCTTACCACCATTTCCCACATCATCTCCACCAAACACTGTGGGGTGTCAAGCGAAAACCACCTCGAGTCGCTACCAGGGGCCTCGGGCAGGCTTTTTCCGCGGGCAAGTGGGAAAAAAAGATTGGATAACCACCAGTTATGGGAATCAGGTGGAGTCGCCGGGGCTTTTAGGCAGCCACCAGCCAGGAGGGAAAAAGCGGCCCCGGCACGGTCAAACGGCCAGGCATTGTTCGCAAGCCTTGCCAGAAGGTCTTTTATGTCGTTAAGATCACATGCCTTGCCGCAGCGTCGCCCCTCGCAATTCCAGGAAGCCGGGGACGGACGCCGCACAGCACTCGACCCACGGAAGGGCATCATGCGCGAACGGCCGGCTCTCGACATCCCCGCAGGACTGGAGGAAGAATACTACCAGATCAGTCCGGATATCCTCCAAAGTTTCAGCAAATACCGCCCCCCGCTCAATATCTATCAGTTCCTCGAACCCGTCAGCCGCATCGCCCCCTATTATAAGGTGGGCGAACGCCTGACCAAGGAACGCACGCTGGAACTGGCCGAACTGGTGGCGGCCGGCGTCATCTTCGTCTCTCGCGAGGATCATGCGGTCTATGTCAAGCATATCAGCTACCAGCTCGATCTGGTGCTGCTCGACAAGCATCTCACCGAGTCGGAAATCGCGGATATCTTCCAGATCGCCCTGACCCGGCAGATGGAAAACTTTTTCGACCAGCCCGTGCGCCTGGTCTACGACAAGGTGCGCGAAGACGTGCTCGTGCTGACGGAATACGTCTGGCAGGACTTTCACCGGACCCGGGCCCTGGCCAAGCGCATCCATACCGAGCACACCCTGGCCAAGCATGCCTTCAATTGCGGCCTGACCGGGTTGTTGCTCTACCTGTCCGGCCAGCCGGAAACCTTTCACGACGCGAAAAACGCCCGGGCCACCCTGGACAAGACCGTGCTGGCCCTGTTCCTCCACGATCTGGGTATGACCAAAGTGCCGGGTTTCATCCGGGACAAGACCAAACCGCTCCTGCCCGAGGAAATGCAGAAGATACGCGGCCATACCATGGCCGGCTACGAGATGCTGGCCAAGCTCGACATCAAGTTCGCGGAGATGGAACACGCCGTGTCCGAGCACCACGAACGCCTGGACGGGTCCGGCTATCCGCAAAAACTCGGCCAGGGCAGCATTTCCGAACTGGGACTTCTGACCGGGGTGGTGGATTCCTATTGTGCCATGGTGACCAAACGCCCCCATGCCGAGGCCATGGACCCCATTACGGCCGGGAAAAAGCTCATGGACGACGGCCGGCGCTATCCGGCCGACCTGACCAAGCGCCTGCTCGGCCTGCTGGCCTCCATCTACAAGTAACCGCCGGTCAGGGCCGGGCGTCCTTGCGGCGGATTTCGCGGAAGATTTCGCCCAGGGGCACGAGCCCAAGCAACCGATCCCCTTCCAGGACCACGGCGAACCGGCTGTCGGCCTTGATCATGGCGTCGAGCACGAGGTGGAGCGGCTCGGAAGGCTGGACCTTGGGAATGTCGCGGCGGGCGGCCTCGGCAACCTTGCGGTGCATGCAGCGGTCGCAGGCCTCGCGGTAGGCGGTCTCGAAATCCTCGGGGCCAAGGCTCGTGCGCAGGCTCGCGTCCAGGGCGCAGTCGTTTAAGTCCCCGAGCAGGGTGCGCAGGCTGACAATGCCCAGATACTTTCCCTGCCGGGTCACGACCACGGCGTCCATATCCGGGCTTTTTTCCAGGTGGCGTCCGAGGTTGTCGGCAACGGCCTCCAGCATCTCTCCGGCATCGACGACCAGCACGTCGGTGCGCAAGGCGTCAAAGGCACGTTTGCGAAGCATGCAGTTCTCCGATCTGTAATGGATCGGCAAGTAAAGCATGTTTGGCCGAAATTGGGAAGTCCCGGCTGCGGTCTAGGCCATCCGGACGAGCACGGCCGCCCCCACCTGCCACAGCAGGGCCAGGCCGATCACGACCAGCAGCCCGGACACCAGCCGGCGGAAGGCAACCTCGTCGAGCCGGCCGCACAGCGCCTGTCCCAGACGCACACCGCAATAAACCGCCAGCGCGCCGGCCGCGAAAAAACCGAGCACCCCGGGCGTAAGCAGCCCCTCGCCCGCCTGAACCCCGACAATGGCGCAACCGGCCAGCAAAAAATAGGCGTTGAGTGTGGCCAGAAACATCGGCCGGGGCCAAGCCTGGCGCGCGGTCCAAGCCACCACCGGCGGTCCGTTGATGCCGATGGCCACGCCCAGACAGCCGGCCACAAGGCCGGCCGCCACCCCGAAAACGCGATCCGGCCCCGCCGCCAGACGCGCCCGGCACAAGGAGGCAAGGCCCAACCCGCCCACGGTCAGGCCGAGCAGGGCCTTGAGCCAGAGTTCCGAAGCCAGGCGCAGCACGAACGCTCCGCCCACCATTCCTGGCAGTGAAGCCAGCACGAGGAGCCCCAGAGCCGGCCGATTCACCCAGTGGTGCAGACGGAAGATCAAAAGGAGATTCGTGGCCAAGGCCATGAGGCAGCCGACCGCCACCGCGTCCCGCACCGGCAAGGCCAGTCCCAGCAGCGGCAAGGCCACCACCGTGGACCCGAAGCCGGTCAGTCCCTGGACGCAGCCGCCAAGGCCGGCCGCCCCGATCACCACCAGCAACGTGAAAGGTTCCACGCGCCCTACGCTCCTTCCCGGCCGGCCCCGGCCAGGGCCTCCTCGCCGAACACGTCGGCCATGACGTCCAGGGCGAACCGGGCCGAGACCGTGGCCGGACCGCCGCCCATTTCGATGCCCACTTCCACGGCTTCCAGCACCTGGCGGAACGCAGCGCCGGCGGCCACGGCCTGTTCGATGTGCCACTGCATGCAGGACTGGCAGTTGATCACCACCGAAATGCCCACGGCGATGAGTTCCTTGGCCACCTTGGGCAGGGCACCGTCGGCGTAGGTCGCCTGTTCCAGCCCGAGAAAGGCGGCATAGACCGGCGATTTCAGGTCGAGCAGACGCTCGTGGGCCCGTTTGCGATCCTGGGACAGGGTTTCGAGAATCGAGGGCATGGCGGCCTCCTTGTTCGGTGTTACGAAACAGCGCATCCCGTCGTTGACTTCTTGCCTTACGCTCTAGGGCCTGCTAGGCCCGATGGCAAACGGAGAGATCTGAACCGTCCGTTCGGAAAAATCGAACAATGACCGACCCGCGCCTCCTCAAGACCTTTCTGGCCGTGGCCGCCGGACTGTCCTTTCGCCAGGCGGCCAAGGACCTGCACTATGCGCCCTCCTCGGTGTCGAGCCAGATCCGGGCCCTGGAAGACGAACTCGGCGTGGCCCTGTTCGAACGCACGGGCCGCAGCGTGGTGCTGACCGAGCACGGCCGGCGCCTGCTCGACCATGCCCGGCGCCTGACCGACTTGGCCGACCAGACACGCCGCATCGTCGCCGGGGTCCCGGACGATCCGCCGGAGCTTACCGTACGCCTGTCCGAGACCCTCGGCATCCACTGTCTGCCCTGGGTGCTGCCGCGCTGGCGGGCCCGCCACCCCGAAACCCGCCTCACCCTGCTCACGCGCTCCCGCTACGGCCTGGCCAGGGACGTGCGCCACGGGCTTACGGACCTGGGGCTGCTCATCGGCGAACCGTTTGCCGCCACCGGGCTGTCGGTCACGCTCCTGCGCCGGGAACGGCTCGTGGTCATCGTCGCCCCGGATTCCCCCCTGGCCGGACGCGGCCGTATCGGACCGGCCGACCTGGCCGGGGCGGACCTGCTGTTGACCCCCCAGGTCTGGAGCGCCCGGGGACGCCTGGAAAGCGCCCTTCTCGAAGCCGGCCTCACCCCGCGCATCCCGGTTTCCTGCGCCAGCCTGGAAATGGTGCTGCGCTGCGTCATGGCCGGCCTGGGCGTGTCGGTGGCGCCCTGGTTCGCCGTGGCCGAAGCCGTGGCCCAGGGGAGGCTGGCCGCCCTGGCCTGGGCGCCCGGACCACTCACCGCGCCCCTGCTCCTGGTCCGGGACGCCGGCCGGGAACTCACGCCCCCGGCCCGGGATCTGGTCGCGGACGTCGAGGCCTTCTGCCGCTCCCAGAACCGGGAAAACACGCCAAAATCCCCGGAAAAGGGCCGGCGCGGCCAATAGCCTTCCGCGTTCGTTCCTGGTACACCGCTCCCATGTCACATGATCGCAAACGGCTTGTCGTGCTCGGGCTCGACGGCCTTCCGCTCGATTTGGCCACTGCCCTGGCCGCCTCCGGACGCCTGCCCAATCTCCAGCGCCTCCTCGACGGCAACATCGCCACCATCGAGGCCGAACTGCCCGAACTGTCCCCGGTCAACTGGACCTCCTGCCTCACGGCCGTGGGGCCGGAACAGCACGGCGTGTTCGGTTTCGTCGGCATCGACCCGGCCAGCTATACGCTCGCGCCCATGGATGCCTCGGTCCTGGCCGTGCCCACGCTCCTGGACCGGCTGGGCGCCGCCGGGCTGACGGCCCGCGTCGTCAACCTGCCCTGCGCCGCGCCGGTTTCGCCCATTCACGGCGCCATCATCGCCGGCTTCCCGGAAACCGACCTGGACCGGGCCGTCTACCCGCCCGAACTGGCCCACAACCTCCGGCTGGCCGGCTACCGCATCGAGGCCGACACGAGCCACGGGGCCGCGGATTTCGATTTTCTGGCCAGGCAACTGCGCGCCGCCCTGGCCTCGCGCCGGGCCGCCCTGGAAATGCTCTGGCAGGACGACGACTTCGACCTGTTCATGCTCGTGTTGACCGCCACGGACCGGCTCTTTCATTTCTTTTTCCCGGCCGTGGCCCATGCCGCCCATAGCCTGCACGGCGCGGTCCTCGACCTGCTCGCCGACTGGGACCGGGTCATCGGTTTGGTCCTCGATCGCTACACCGCCCTGCCCGGGCCCAAGCGGCTCATCGCCCTGGCCGATCACGGCTTTACCGAACTCACGACCGAAGTGGACCTCAACGCCTGGCTGGTCGACAAGGGGCTGCTTGCGCTCAAACCCGGCGCGGCCGGCGAATGGGACGCGCGCATCGCCCCGCACCAGACCGCCGCCTTTGCCCTGGACCCGGGCCGCATTTACATCAACACCAAGGAGCGGTTCGCCCGGGGGGTGTTCCATGAGCACGTGGCCGAAAAGCTGGCTTTGGAGCTGCGCGACGCACTACTCACCCTGACCTACGAGGGCCAGCCGGTCCTTGAGGCCGTGCACCTGGGCGCCGAGCTCTACGACGGCCCCCAGCGTCGCCGGGCCCCGAATCTCGTGTGCGTGGGCCGGCCCGGCATGAGCCTGACCGGCAAGTTCAACCGCACGGCCGTGTTCGGCCGTTTCGGCCGTTTCGGCTGCCACAGCCCCCACGGCGCCATCTACTGCGACACCACCGGGGCGACCCCGGCCCGCCTGCGCGACGCCGGCCGGGAAATCGCCCGCTACTTCGATCTGCCCGACACGGACACTTCGGGCACGCGCGTCGCCGGCTGATCCGTAACGGGTTTCCAAAGGGCCCGGCCCTTTGGCCGCCGAAGGCTTCCAACCACACATTTAGACCCAAGGTTTCCATGGATTTCGAGCGCGACTTGAACCCGGCCCAACGGCAGGCCGTCACCACCACCGAAGGCCCGGTCCTGGTCATTGCCGGCGCCGGCAGCGGCAAGACCCGCACCATCGTCTACCGGCTGGCCCATCTCGTGTCCCAGGGCGTGGACCCGGGTTCCATTCTGCTTTTGACCTTCACGCGCAAGGCCGCCCAGGAAATGCTCAATCGGGCCGGGCTGCTGCTCGCCCTGGGACCGGAAGGCATTTCCGGGGTCTCGGGTGGCACGTTCCACGCCTTTGCCTACGCCGCCCTGCGCCGCTACCATGCCGCGGCCGGCTTTCCCGAGGGATTCACGATCCTCGACCAGGCCGACTCCGAGGATGTCATGGGGCAGGTGCGCGAGCGGCTCGGCGTCGGCAAGGGCGACCGGTCCTTTCCCAAGCGCTCGGCCATCCTGGGGCTGGTCTCCAAGGCCCGCAACAAGGAAACGGCCATCACCGACATCCTGTCCCGGGAAGCCTTCCATCTGCTCCCCCACGCCGCGGACCTGGAACGTCTGGCCGAGGCCTACGCCGCCTTCAAGGCCGAGCACCGGCTCCTCGACTACGACGACCTGCTGTTCACCCTGGAGCGGATGCTGCGCGAGAGTCCCGATCTGGCCGACTTTTTCCGCACCCGCCACCGCTACATCATGGTGGACGAGTACCAGGACACCAACCGGGTCCAGGCGAGGCTCGTGCGCCTGCTCGCGCCGGAGACGGGCAACGTCATGGCCGTGGGCGACGATGCCCAGTCCATCTACGCCTTCCGGGGCGCGACCGTGGACAACATCCTCGATTTCCCGGACCTCTTTCCCGGCACCGCCCTCATCAAGCTGGAAGAGAACTACCGCTCCACCCAGCCCATCCTGACCCTGACCAACGCCATTCTGGAAAAGGCCGGCCGCAAATTCGAAAAGCATCTTTTTTCCAGCCGGGAGGACGGCGCCGCTCCGGAGTTCATGCGGCCCTTTTCCGACCTGACCCAGGCGGCCATGGTGGCGGCCAAGGTGCGCGAGCTGTCCGGCCGCTATCCGCTGCACGAGATCGCGGTACTGTTTCGGGCCGGCTACCAGTCCTATCCCCTGGAAGTGGAGCTCGGCAAAACCGGCATCCCCTTCCAGAAATACGGCGGACTCAAGTTTTCCGACGCGGCCCACGTCAAGGACGTGCTGGCCTACCTGCGTCTGGCCCGCAACACGGCCGATTTTCCGGCCTGGTCCCGGGTGCTGGCCTTCGTGCCCGGCATCGGGCCCAAGACCGCCTCGCGCATTTTCACGGCCATCCAGGCCGGCGACCGGGCCGTGCTGGCCAAGGCCGCGGCCAAGACCGCGGAGTTCCGCTCCCTGATCGAGTTCCTGGACACCCTGCGCGCCCTGCCCCCGGTGCCGGGCGACCTGCTCACCCGGGTCATCGAGGCCTATAGCCCGCTTTTGGCCGAGAAATACCCGGACGACTATCCAAGGCGCCAGGCCGGCCTGGAGCAGCTCGAACAGATCGCCGCCACCTACGCCGACCTCGACACGTTTCTCGCCGACCTCGTCATCGAAAATCCCGACGAGGACCGGCGCAAGGCCAAGGAAGGGCATCTCGTTCTGTCCACGGTCCACTCGGCCAAGGGCCTGGAGTGGTCGGCCGTGCTTTTGATCGACCTGGTGGACGAACGTTTCCCCTCGCGCCACGCCCTGTCGCGGCCCGAGGACCTGGAAGAGGAACGCCGGCTGCTCTACGTGGCCTGCACCCGGGCCCGGGACTACCTGGGGCTTTTCGCGCCCGAAACGCTTTACATGCGCCAGACCGGCGGCTGCGCCCCGGCCTTGCCGAGCATTTTCCTGCGCGAACTGGCCCCGGGCGTGTACGCCGAACGCAAGGAACGCCTGGGCGGCTACGCCTCGGGCAGTTTCGCCGTGTCCTGCCCGCCGCCGTCGGCCACGGCCAGGGCCCGCCAAACCACCATGGCCGCGCCCCGGATGGCCGCACCCGCCGCCGCTCCGGTCAAAGCCCAGTCCCAGCCCCTGGGCTATTGCCGCCACAAGATCTTCGGCCGGGGCAAGATCATCGCCAGCCTGGACGGGGGCAAGGTCCGGGTCAATTTTCCCAATTTCGGGCCCAAGGTCATCCTGGCCGATTACCTGGAACTGGAGGATGCGTCCTAGGGTGAAGTGAAGGACGGGATGACGCCTCCGGCGGCCAAAGGGCGCGGCCCTTTGGAAACCCGAAGCGATGTCACTCGCATCCTTGCCCGCAGTCCGTATGCATGAACCGTGAAGGGAGACGCCATGTACGTCAGCGAAAAGGAAGCCAAGTTCAAATACTGTCCGCTGCTCACCACCCACGACGACAAGCTCAAGTTCTGCCAGGGCGCCATGTGCATGATGTGGCGCGTGGCCGGTCCCGATGCCGGCTATTGCGGTCTGGCCGGACGGCCCGAACAGGAAAAGGGAAAGGACGCGTAGCGGCGCACGCGCCGGAGCGGTTCTTTTTTCGTGGATTTTATTGACGCACCGAACTTTTTTGATAGGTTCCGGATGCGGCACCAATCGCAACGTCCGAAACGCCGAGCCATGCCATGCTGCGCGCCCTCATTGTTGACGATGATCCGGTCAATACCCGGTTTCTCTCGGAGATCCTCGCCCCCCATGCCACCTGCGACGTGGCCGAAAACGGCCGTCGGGGGTTGGAAGCCTTTGGGCGGGCCCTGACCGACGGGACCCCCTATGACATCATTTTCCTCGACGTCATGATGCCCGGCATGGACGGGCACCAGGCCCTGGAACGCATGCGGCACCTGGAACAAGGCCAGGGTGTGCCCCCGTCCCAGGCGGCCAAGGTCATCATGGTCTCGGCCCTGGACGATTCCCGCACCCTGTACCGGGCCTTTTTCCAGGGCCATGCCCTGTCGTTTCTGGGCAAGCCCTTTTCCGGCGAAACCGTTCTGTCCGAACTGCGAAAATTCGATCTCATCGCCTAAGCTCTCCGAGGAGGATTCATGAGCGCCACTCCCGAACGTCACTTCACCCCCCAGGAACTGGCCGGTTTCGACGGTTCCGACGGCAAACCCACCTACGTGGCCCACAAGGGCATGGTCTACGACGTCTCGGGCAGCAAGCTCTGGAAGGCCGGCAAGCACATGAACCGCCACCATGCCGGCGGCGACATGGGCCTCGAACTGTCCACCGCGCCCCATTCCCCGGCCGTACTGGAACGCTTTCCCAAGGTGGGCGTGCTCGATGCCCCGGCCGTGACCCCGGAACCGGTCATCCCCCGGGTGCCGGAGTGGCTCGGCAAGTACATGAAACGGTTCCCCATGCTCAAGCGCCACCCGCATCCCATGACCGTGCATTTTCCCATCGCCTTTGGCGTGGCCGCGCCGGTCTGCCTGGTGCTCGGGCTGGTGTGGAGCTGGCCGGGCTTCGACGCGGCCTTGCTGTTTCTGCTGGCCGCGGCCGCGCTTTTTACCCCGGTGGCCATCGTGACCGGACTTTTCACCTGGTGGCTCAACTACGCCGCCGCCCGCGTCCGGGCCATCGTCATCAAGCTCCTGGCCACGCCGGTCTTCCTGGCCGCCATCCTCTGGGCCCTGGTCTGGCGGCTGCGCGTGCCGGACGCCCTGGCCCATCCCTGGGACAACCTCGGCTTCGTGATCCTGGTGCTGGCCCTTTTCCCGCTGGTGTCGCTGATCGGCTGGTGCGGCGCGGCCCTGACCTTCCCGCCCCACGACGACGAATAGACGCCGGAGGGCCGGTCATCCCGGGAGTCCGTGCGCAGGCAAGGCTACCGGCTGGCCGGCCCGTCAACCGAGGGGAAAGGTCAGGTAAAAGCTCGTGCCCCGGCCCGGTTCGGTTTCGAACCGGATGGTGCCACCGTGCTTTTCCATGATGGCGTGGGCGATGGACAGGCCCTGGCCCGAGCCCTTGCCCACGTCCTTGGTGGTAAAGAAGGGATTGAAGATCTTTTCCTGAATTTCCGGGGCGATGCCCGAGCCATTGTCGTGGACGCCCATTTCCAAGGCCTTGCCCACCACCCGGGCGCTCACCCGCACCCGGCCCTGTCCGCAGCCGCGTCCCGGAGACTCCTCCACGGCCTGGGCGGCGTTTAGGATCAGGCACAGCAACACCTGGTTGAAATCCCCAGGCACGCACGGCAGCGGCGGCAGATCCTCGTCCAGGTCCATTTCCAGGGCCACGCTCTCCTGGGTGGCGCTACGGGCCACATCCATGGTGGCCCCAACGGCCTCGTTGACATCGATGACCCGCCGTCCCTCGGTCTCGGGCTGGGCGAAGCGCTTGATGGAGCGCACGAACGCGGCCACCCGCTCGGCCCCGGCATGGCTTTCGGACAGGGCCAGCGGCAATTCGGCCAGCACCATCTCCAGATCATGTTCCTTGCGATAGGCCTCGATGTCGGCCCGGGCCGTCTCCAGTTCCTTGCCGCCCGAGGCCAGGAACAGGGCCTGTTCGTACTTGTCGATCAGGCTCACCAGGCGCGGCAGATTGGACAGGGCGAATTCGAGATTGCCGGTCACGTATTGCAGGGGGGTGTTGATCTCGTGGGCCACCCCGCCGGCGAGCTGGCCGATGGCTTCCAGGCGTTTGGCCGTGACGAGCCGCAGTTCCAGCTCGCGCAGGCGCGAGATGTCGGTGAACACCTCAAGGGAACCCTGGTATTCCCCGTCCTGGCCGATCAGCGGCGTGGGCGAGGCCATGACATGGGTAAGCCGGCCGTCGTCGTGGCGGCGCAAGGCGATCTCGTAAGGCTCGGCCTCGCTTTCTTGCCGGGCACGCAAGGCCGTGGCAAAGCGCTCCCGGTCCTCGGCCCGCACGAATCCGGCCATGTCGTGGCCGACCACCTCCGTCATGGTGGCACCGAGCATCTCGCACAAGGTATCGTTGGCGAAATCGATGCGGCCTTCGGGGGAAAAAATCACCAACCCCTGGTGCATGAGGTCGACCAGGGTGCGGTAGCGTTCCTCGCTTTGGCGCAAGGCCGCCTCGGCGCGTCTGGCCTCGGTGACGTCCCGGCACAGCACCACCCGGCCTGAAAACTTGCCCGACACGTCCCGCATCGGTTCGACGGTCACGGCCATGTGGCACTGGCCGTCCAGGGTCAGTTCGCGCTCCCGGCAAACACCGCCCTCCCGGGAGCAGCCCGGATCCGCACAGTCCAGGGCCGGGGCGATCCAGGGTAAGAGTGTCGCGAGGTCTTGTCCCAGGACCTCGTGGCCATCACTGCCGAGACCGTCTTCGGCCGCGGCATAGGTCAGGGTGCCGGTCGGCGACCGATGGCCGGTCAAAGCCAGGGCCACCTTATTGCAATTGGCCACGCGGCCCTGCGCATCCAGCAGGAACAGGGGCATGGGAATCGATTCAAAAACCGTCAGATACTTGTTTTTGTCGTTGGCCAGCAGCAGATTCGTCCGGGCCAGGGCATCGCGTTCCTCCTGGCCAGACAGCTCGGTCCAAGCCAGGACAAAGGCGTATTCCATGCGTTCGAAACAGGCGGCCACGAAATCCCGGCCGTGCCGCCCTTCGGGATCGGGCGGCCCCTGCTCGTCCAGCAATTCGAGATAGGCCCGGCGATAATACTTGAGCAGCCCCCAGAACAAGGCCAGGGAGACGCCGCGCGACCGATGCCGGTCGGCTTCCAGAATGGCGAAGGCGGCGATGGGGTCCCCGGTCGGGGAAACATCGGCGGGATAGACATCAGGCCTCTGGCCACCCACGGCCAAGGCTTCCCGTATGGCCCGGGTCAGGCCGGCCACGGAGATACGCCAGGGCTCCACCAGGGTCGAGGTATAGGTGGTATAGCCCTGGGCCTTGGCATGGGACAGCACCCGCTCCATGAGCCAGGATTCGCCACGCACCAAAAGCGCGTCCAACCAGGTCAGGGGGGCATCGGCGCACCCAGACTCCATGCGTCCTCCAGAGCTGGCAATCACGGGTCAAACGATATGGCGCACTCTGCCCGGTATCTTGGCCAAAACCAAGAGAAGCGTCAATCACGCGGCGCGAAAAGCGTGTGCCTGCGGCGTGGAAGACCGTGGCAATGGGCAACGCTGTACCGGCCCTCTCGAAAAGCGCACCAGCCGACAGCACCGCCTGTACGCGTCGAGAGGACAGCCGTTTCGTCCGGAAGCAGCTCCGGATCAGCCCAACCGACGCGTCAGCAGATGCACGACGAGCACGGCCAGAACCAGGACCGGATAAAAGCTGGCCCGGTTGAAAAGCGCGGAGGCGTCGGCATCGGCCAGTCCCCGGGCCAACCGAAGCGCCGGAGGCAGCATGAGCCCGGCCCCGAGCAGCATGGCGATCAGGGAGAGCAGCGGCGTCACGGCCAGGGGCGACCAGGCGAGCAGCGGCCCGGATACGACGAGACTCGCCGCCAGGGACCACACGGCCAGCCGGCCGGCCTTGGCCGGTCCGAGCACCACGGGTACGGTCCGGGCGCCGGTGAGACGATCCCGGGCCGCGTCGTGCCAGTCGGCCGGGATGTTCTGACCGCCGATCTCCCAGGTGAAGACCCAGACGAACAGGCCGATCAGAAACCAGGTCTCGGGCTCGGGATTGACCGCAAAAGCGGCAGCTAGGGGACCCAGGGTCTTGACCAGGCCGTTGAGAAGCGCGCGCAGGTGGCTGACGGTGAGCAGCAGGCAATAGGCGGTCTCCAGCAGGCAGCCGAGGACCAGCAAGGCGGCGCAGACCGGGCCGAGCAACCAAGCCCCGATCAGGGCGACCGTCGCGAAGGCGACGAACCAGACAATGGCCCCGGGCAGGGTCAGGTAGCCCTGGGCCAGGGGATGGCGGATGAAGGCGGCATCCAGGTAGCTGGAGCGGGTATCCCGGCCGCTGCCCTCGAACTGGCGTTTGTCCGAACGGTAGTCCACGATGTCGTTTAAGGCGTACACGGCCGTGTAGCCGGCAAAAACCGTGATCAGGCCGAGCAGGACAACCGAGACCGGCGGCAGACCGCCCTGGCACAACAGCGCCGCGCAAAAAGGCCCGGCCAGATCGAGCACGCCGTGGGGCGTGCGGGACAGGGCCAGATAGACCGTGAGGCCCGGGCGTTGCGGACGTTCAGGGGAGGCGGACGTGGCGATCACGAGGCGTCGGACTCGCCGTCCGCCGACACCCTGCCCGCGAACACCCGGTACTGATAGGCGTTATAGAGCAGGATCACGGGCAAGAGCCCACCGACCACCCAGAGCATGATGCGCAGCATATCCGGCGGCGATGCGGCCTGCATCGCGGTCACTCCAGGGGGCACGAGGACCGGAAAAAGGCTCGTGCCAAAGGCCACGGCAAGCAACAGCAGCATGAGGGCCGCGTGCACAAAGGGAGCGCGGTCACAGCCCTTGGCCAGGGCCCGGGCACACAGCCCCAGGCAGAGCACGGCAAGCAGCACCAGGACCGTGAAAAGCGGCGACAGGCCCCCCGTCCCCGGACGGCCGGCCAGATGCCCAAGGCCCGGGGTCAGGGCGATGTAGGCCACCAGGAGCACAAGCAGCACGAGGCTCGCCCCGGCCGCGCGCACGCCCCACCTCCGGGCGAAATCCCGCACCCGGCCGGTCGTGCGCAGGCTGAGCCAGGCCGCGGCGAACAGGGTGTAGAGCGCAAGCAGCACGGCGCAGACAAGCACGGTAAAGGGCGAAAGCCAGTCAAACGGGCTCCCGGTAAAGGCGCCGTCCGCAAAATGCATGCCCTGCAGGATCGCGCCGAGGAGCAACCCGTGAGCCACGATCACGGCCAGGCTGCCGAGTCCGAAGAGCAGGCTCCACGGCCGGGGATTGTCGGCCTCGCCCCGGCATTCGAGCCCCATGCCCCGGGCCATGAAGGCGAAAAGGAGCAATCCGGCCGGCAGATAGAGCGCGGCCAGCACCGTGCCGTAGACCAGGGGATAGGCGCCAAACAGCACGCCGCCGAGCATGACGAGCCAGGTCTGGTTGGCGTGCCACACGCCCTCGATGGTCTCGGTCATGGCCCCGCGCATGGTCTCGTCCGAGGTGGTCAGGCACAAGATGCCGACCCCCAGGTCGAATCCGTCGGTCAGGATATAGAGGTACAACAGAAAGGCCAGTATCCAGTACCAGGCCGTCGCAAGACCCGTTTGTCCGTCCATGTCAGCCACCTTTCACCGCTGTGCGGCGGTTGGCGTTGCAACCTATCCAGCGATCAGACCACTCCGTCCGTATTCGCTCCAAGTCCCCACGCACCCCTTTGCGGGTGGTCCAGGAGGGGCACCCTCCTGGCCGCCGGAGGCTTCTCCCCCGGTTCTCCCCTTCCCCTACCGATGTGCCTCCGGGGGCACGGCGTTCAGGTCGGGACCGTGGCGCAGGAGCTTGGCCATGAAGTACACAAACACCAGAAACAGTACGGTATAGGCCACGGCAAAGCCGATCAGGGACAGGCCCACATGCCCGGCCGGCAGTTTGCTTGCGCCCTCGCCCGTCCGGATCAGGCCGTAGAGCAGCCAGGGCTGGCGTCCCACTTCCCGGGTGACCCAGCCGAGGATCACGGCCAGATAGCTGCCACCGGCCATGGCCACCCAGGCGAGGTAGAGCAGCTTGGGCCCGGGCGTGGCCTCGGGCGCGAGCCGCCCCTTTTTCCACTCCCACAGCGTCCAGAGCATGACCCCGACCATGGCGAAGCCGATGCCGACCATCAGCCGGAAGCTGTAAAACGGAATGACGATGGGCGGCCGGTCCTGCTTAGGGAAATCCTTGAGCCCCTTGACCTGGCCGGTGAGGCTGTGGGTAATGAGCAGGCTCAGGCCGTAGGGCACCGGGATTTCGAACAGGTTGCGTTCGTTTTCCGGATCGGGCCAGGCGAGCATGTTCCAGGCCGCGGGTTCGCCGGGCTTGTTGGTTTCCCAGTGGGACTCGATGGCCGCGACCTTGGCCGGCTGGAGACGGCCGATCTCCTGGCCGTTGAGGTCCCCGACCAGGGCTTGTAGCGGTGCCACGACAATGGCGGCCAGCACGGCGAGCTTGAACGACTTGAGGAAAAAGGCCACGTGCTTGCCGCACAGCACATACACGCCCGAGACGGCCCCGATCACGAACAGGCTCACTTCCAGGCAGGCCAGGTACATGTGGGAAAACGCCAGGGGCAGGTCCGGAGAGAAAATGGCGGCCAGGTAGTTGTCCACCACGAACAGGCCGTTTTCAATGTGCCCGCCGGACGGGGTCTGCATCCAGGAGTTGGCGGCCAGGATCCAGAAGGCCGAGAGCGAGGCGGCAAAGGCCACCATGATGGTGGCGAAAAAATGCATCTTCGGGCCGACCTTTTTCCAGCCGAACAGCATGATGTAAAGGAAGGCCGATTCGAGCATGAAGGCCATGGTGCCCTCGAAGCCCAGCACCTGGCCGAAGAAGTTGCCGACCGTGGCCGAAAACGGCCCCCAGTTGGTGCCGAACTGGAACTCCAGCGGGATGCCCGACACCACGCCCACGGCGAAATTGACCGCGAAAATCCGCGACCAGAACCGGAACTGGCGGTAGTAGGTCACATCCCGGGTGCGCAGCCACAAGCCTTCCACGACCACGAGGAAAACGCCCAGGCCAATGGTCAGCGGCGGAAACAGGATGTGAAATGCCGTGGTCAGGGCGAATTGCAACCGGGACAACAGCACCGGGTCTGTCAGGTAGTCCATAAACGGCTCCTGGGCGGCCTCAGGGACGCCCGGTCTTGACGGCCACGCCGAGAATCCCGAAGCGTGACTCGCGGTAGCCCGGCAGCAGGGTCAGACCCTGCGAGCGCAGGACTTCCCGAAACTGCGGACCGTCGAAACGGTCCTTGCGGGGATGGGCCAATATGATCCGAAAAAGCGGATTGGCATAGAGGGGCGGATAAATTTCCTCGAAATAAAACGCGCCCCCGGGCCGCAACACCCGGGCGAGTTCGGCCACGCCCCGGCGCCAATCGGGCAGATGGTGGATGATGCCGAAATTGACCACGGCATCGAAGGCGTCCGTGCCGTAGGGCAGGCGTTCGGCATCGCCGAGGACAAAGGCGGTGTTCCGGCCGAGGGGTCCGGCCAGCCGTTTGGACGCCACCCGGATCATGGCCGGGTCCACATCCAGGCCGTGGTAGAGGCCCGGCGCGAACACGCGACTGAAAATACCGGCCCCGCCGCCATCGCCGCAACCGATCTCGAGCACCCGGGCACCGGAAAGCATGGGCCGCGTGGCCCGGAAAAACGCCACCTCGAACCGCTGGGCGATCTTGCGCGCGAAACTGCGGCACCACCACCGTTCAGGCCAATTGACCTCCATCGTACCTCCCTGCCCCGCTCCCGGCCAACATGTCCATGTTGCACCAGACTCCCGGGGTGGCTGTCAAGGCTAACCTCGCTTGCCGGCTAGGATTTGCGGCCGGAAAATATCCTGGCGATGCCGAAGGTCAGGTCCTGCACCCGGCAGTCCGTGAAGCCGGCCTCGGCCATGTGGCCGCAAAACACGTCGTCGGCCGGAAAGGCGTCCACGGACGTCACGAGATAGCTGTAGGCATAGTCCGTGCGGGACAAGAAATTCCCGAGCGGCGGCAGGATGCGGTCGAAATAAAACCGGTACAAGGCGGCCAGGGGGCGCGGGCGCGGCAGGCCGAATTCCATGATGTGGACCTGGCCGCCGGGAACCAGCACCCGGTGAAACTCGCGCAGCACGGCCACGCGCTCGGCGATGTTGCGGATGCCGAAGGCCATGGTCACGGCGGCGACGCAGCCGTCGGCCAGGGGCAGGCTGCGGCAGTCGGCCACGCCCAGGTCGTAGCCGGTCACGCCGCGCCGACGGATCTTGTCCTGGGCCCTTTCCAGCATGGCCGGGGAAAAATCGAGTCCAAGGACCCGCAAGCCGGGCCGGCGCCGCCGGATCTCCAGGGCGACCTCGCCGGTGCCCGTGGCCGCGTCCAGGACCAGGCCGTAGCCGGGCTCGATCAGGTCGGCCAGGACCTTACGCCAGAGCACGTCGATGCGCAGGGACAGGATGCTGTTTTGCAGATCATAGGAAAAGGCGATGTCCTCGAACATCCGCCGGACCTTGGTGTCGCGCATGAAACCTCCCCTCTGCGGGCCTGGTACAATTGGGCGGAAGCAAACGCCTCCGGCGGCCAAAGGGCTGCGCCCTTTGGAATCCCGTCATGGTTTGTTTCTGTTGCAAGAGCGATTGTAACAGCCGACAAACCGCCGGTCGATCGGGCGATGGCCGCCTTCACGGCCGGACCGTCTCCGGGGATTGCAAAGGGCAGCGCCCTTCGCCCGCCGGAGGCGTCTCCACGACCACCGCGTCGCTTCCTGCAAATCTGGTTCGGGCGATGGCGCGGTTTGTGGCAGAGAATTTGCTAAGGGTCAAGGCAGGCCGGCCGCCGCACGGACCGGCCCCAAGCCCGGGGGGATACCCATGCACTCGGAAGTTACGGCCGCTCCGCAAGGCCCTGTCGATATCCTGGACCTCCTGCTCGCCGCACCGAATAGCGAGCCCGTTGCGGGCCAGGAGGCCCTGACCCGGCTCATCCGCCGGGCCGTCACCAAGGACCAGCCCCGGCCGACCGCCAAGGCGGCTGTCGCACCAGCGCGGCGCCCGGTCCTCGTGCCCCCGCCGGCCCCGGCCCGGCCACACAAGGTCAAGACCACCCACTATCTGGATGGCGCGGTCCATGCCCGGCTCGGCGCGCTTCGGGAGCATCTGGCCGAAGCGCCACACGCCAAGTCCCACGGCCGGATCAGCAAGTCCCGCATCGTGGAAACGGCCCTGCGCCAAGCCCTGGACGATTACGAGGCCAAAGGCCCCCAAAGCCGTCTGGCCCAAGCCCTGGAAACCAGCCCGGACGAGGCGTAAGCCCCGGAGGCCCCCATGCTCGTCATTTGCCCCTTTTGCCGCGTCAAGCAGGAAGTGGCCGACACCGTGCCCACGCGCGGGCTGACCTGCCAAAGCTGTCTGCGTCGCTTCCAGCCACGCCAAGCCGAACCGGCCCTGGCCGAGGCGGTCGTGGAAACCCAGACTCTGCGCCTGGAACGGCCTTCCGGGATGTTCGCCCGGCCAGGCGCCCGCTCCGGACAGCATGCCCAGGCCGCCACAGCAGCCGCTTTCCAGGTCGCGGCCGAACCGGCACCGCCACGGCACACGCCCGCCCCGGCTCCGGCCGAGCCGACCCCGGAAGAGGAACAAGCCGCCCAGGCCGCCCTGGAAGCCATCCGCCGCCAGTTGCGCACCGAAGCGCCGGCCGAGCCGGTCATCGCCCCGGAAGGCGCTCCCGCCAAGGCCCGGCGCATCGGGGTGATGCTCAGCAAGGGCGGCGTGGGCAAGACGACCACGGCCGTCAATCTGGCCGCCGCCCTGGCCATGGAGGGCCAGCGTGTCCTGCTGGTCGACGCCGATACCCAGGGGCAAGCCGCCTTTGCCCTGGGAATCACGCCCGGCCCGGGACTGGCCGCCCTCATCGACGGGGCGACGCCGGTGGAAGACTGTCTGACCCCGGCCCGGGAAAACCTCTGGCTGCTGGCCGGGGGCAAGGGGCTCGCCGGGCTCAAGCGGCTGATCAGCCGCAAGGATTTCGGCGGCGAGCGCACCATGGCCGATGCCCTGGCCTGCCTGGACGACCGCTTCGATGTGGTGGTGGTGGACTGCGCCCCAGGCTGGGACGCCTTGTCGGTCAATGTGCTCTTTTACGTGCGCGAGGTGCTGGTGCCGGTGGCTCTGGAAGCCATGGCCCTGCAAGGCTTTTCGGAATTTTTGCAAAGCCTGGACGCGGTGGCGCGCTACCGCCCGGAACTGGCGTTGCGCTATATCGTACCGACTTTCCTCGACAAGCGCGTGCGCGGTCCGGCGGCCCTGTACGAGGAGCTGGCCGCGCTCTACCCCGAGCGCATGTGCCCGCCCGTGCGCTACAATGCCAAGCTGTCCGAGGCCCCGGCCGCGGGCAAGACCATCTTCGAGTATGCCCCCCGCTCGCCCGGTGCCAAGGATTACCGGGAACTGGCCAAGCAGGTGGCGCAGGTGACGGCTGCGTAACGCCCCCGGGCGCGCCCTCGCGCGGGTGGGCCAAAAACGCGAAGCGACCAAGCAAATCGTTCCACCGTCCGTGGAACGGGCACGAAAAACGCCTCCCGGGCGTGGAACGATTTGCGCAAGGATACCGGTCTGTTGGCCGGACACCTCCCAAAGCTATTCCATCAAAGTGGGAACATTGGCCCGGGCATTGGTCTCGGTGAGCAGCGGCCCCCCGACCGGAGGGGCCGGGCGGGCCTTGGCCCGGGCCAGCACGGCCTCGTGGTTGCGCAGCACCGAGGCCAGCACCGGCAGTGACAGCCGGTTGGCGGCGATCCGGGGGATGGCGGACGGGTCGGTGTCGGCCGTGGGCGGATTGGAGCCGGTCACGAAGAGATATTGGAAGCCGGCCTCGCGCAGCAACCGTGTGTAGGTCGCGGTCACCTTGCCGTACGGAAAGGCGAAATATTTCGTGTCACGCCCGAAGACCTGACGGAAGCGCTCCACGCTCTTGCGGATGTCCTCCAAAGCCAGGGTCTCGTTGCCGGCCACCTTGGGGGAATGCAGCCAGGAATGGTTGGCAAAGGTTGCCTTGGGGTAGGCGCGCAAGGTCTCGATGTCGGCCTGGCTGAGGGTGGATTTACTGTAGGGATTGGCCACGAAGGCCATGGGCAAAAACAGGGTGAAGGGCAGGTTGCGCTTGGCCAGGATGGGGAACACCTGCATAAACGAGGACCAGCCGTCGTCGATGGCCAGGACCACGGCCTTTTCCGGAGGATTTTGCCGGGCATCCAGGGACCGGGTCAGGTCCTCGATGGAAATGACCTTGTAGCCCGAGTGGTCCAGGAAATCGAGCTGGGCCTCGAAGGCCTCCACGCTCATGGACATGCTCGAGCGGACGCCAAAGCTGTGGTAAACGAGGATGGTGGCGGCCCGGAGCTGTCCGACTGCCACGGTCACGAAAAGGCCCACGGCCGCCAGGACGGCAAGGGGGATTGGGGCGCGCATGAGAACCCCCGATACATTGGCGTCCCCCGCGCGGCCCGCCGTCCCGACCCTGCGCCGGGACGACGCCTGGGGCGTCGTGTTATTGGGTTGTTTTAGCAAAACCGCTCCCGTCACGCAAACGGGCCGCCGCATCGAGGATGGTGTTCACGTATATCTTGCTGTGATTATAGTTGTAAAAGACCCGACGCATGGTCGCCTCGTCCAGGGGCGGCTTCCAGCCCATGGCGACGAGAATGTTGCCGAGGCTCATCAAGGCATCGTCAACATTGAACAAGTCGGCCTTGCCGTCCCCGTCGCCGTCCACGGCGTACTTGAGGGCATTGGAAGGCATGAACTGGCAGATGCCGATGGCTCCATAAATGGAACCGGGCATGGACAAGGGGTCGATGCCCTGGGCCGTGGCATAGCGGAGCAGGGCCCGCAGTTCGCCGTAAGCCCATTCGCCTTTTTCCCGGGCCTTGGCGGCCAGCCAGGCCTGGCGGTCCGGCGCGGGATTTTCGTAGGCAAAGGCCGGCGCGACCTTGGCCGGATCCTCGGCCGCGGCCAGGCTGGCCAGGTTGACGATGGCCACGGTATCGCCCAGGTAGCGCCCCACCCGCGTCTCCACGGCGAGCAGCGCCACCAGGTATTCCTCGGGGATGCCGTAGCGCGCCCGGACCCGGGCCAGGGCCGCCCGGTTGACGGTATAAAACTCCCGGGCCTCGGCCAGCCGTTCCGGGGAAAGCACAATCTCGTGCACCTCGGCGGTGGGGAACTCCGGCAGCTTGAGATCGGCCGGAGCGTGCCGGGGATTCTGGATGAGCTCTTCGAGCAAAGCTTCGCTCGCTTCCGGCACCTGGGGCAGGCCCACGGCCGCCTGGTAGGCCTTGATGGACCACTTGGTCATCCGGTCGAGGCGGCCGTCCGCCGGGCCCGGGAACCAGCCCAGTTCGAGCAGCCGGGTCTGGATGTCGGACACCAGGCGCAGGCCGTATTTGCGCATGTAAAGCTTGGTCAGTTTGTCGGCCATGGCCTTGCCGGAAAAAACCAGCTCAGCCCGGGAGAAAAGCCGGCGCAGCTTGGATTCGGCAAAGCCGTCGGCCACCAGCCGGCGCACCAGCGGCTCGAAGGCCGGGTCCACGGTGGAGGCGGACATGGCGCCAGCCAAGGCGCAGATCATGGCGACCATCAGGAGCAAGGCGCACGGCGTGCGCCAATGTTTCGGACCGATCCAGTCGGAAAGCATGGCTTCAGGGCATGCCGCGAAACGGCCCGGGCGTCAAGCGACCTGGGGCCCGGCCGGTCGCGGCACGAGCCTGGTCAGGACCGCCACCACGGCCAGGGAAAAAAGCAGCCGGCCGACAAACGTGCCCCACAAGGTCGCGCCGATGAGGTACATCAGGAGCGTGTCCTCGATAAGAGCGTGGGACAGGCTCATGAGGCTCAGGGCCGCGAACACGTCGCGCCGCCCGACCCGGCCCTTCTGGATGTCGAGCAAAATGAGTCCGCCCCCGTAGGCCAGCCCCATGACCAGGCCGATGACCGTGATGGTGGCGGCGGCGGGACCGATGCCCATGAGGCGCAGAAACGGCCGCAGTAGCAGTTCGAACAGGCGCGTGACGCGCAGGGATTCGAGAACCCGCATGAGTCCGACCAGGGCGGTGATGACGCAAAAGACCAGGCCGAGATTTTTGAGTTCTCCCAAGGCCCAGGCCGCCAATGACGCGTCGGCGGCCGACGGGGTAAAAAGCAAGGGCGCCGGCGCGCCAAACAGGTCGCCGGCCCGGAACACCGTCCACAACAGCGCCCCGCAGGCATACCCCCCGCACAGCCGCAAGGCGATCTGTCCCCAGAAACCCACGCCGCATTTCTTGGCAATGGCCCCTTCCACGAACAGGTTGTGGGCGATGAGGATCATGGTGGCCAGCACCGTGGCCTGGGCGATGCTCAGCGCCGGCATGGACGGTACCAGGGCGGCGTGCACGGCCAACGCGGCATAAAGATTATTGGCCATGGCCGTGGCCCAGGTCAGGCCGCACTCGGGCGGCAAGCCGACAAAACCCATCAGCGGCGCCAACGGCTTGGCCAGATAGGTAATCCAGCCGAGTTCCTTGAGGATTTTGACCGCGATCAGAATCGGCACCATGATCTTGAACAAATCAAGGCAGATCCGGGTCGCGTCGGCCACCACGATGGCGGCGGCGCGCAGGGGTGGGGCAAGGACAAGGGACATGAACAACCTTCGCGGAGTGCCGGGACGGTGCCGGCCGCGCTGTCAAGCCACGGACGCGGTCAGGGCAGGACCTTGCCCGCCCGACTCAAGGCGGCGTAGTTGGCAAAGACGGCCTCGGTCATGATGCCGGAGCCGACATAGAGGTCATGCCAGTCCTCGGCGGTGAGGCTCACGCCTTCCAGGGCCGACTGGAGCTGGAGGTCGTAGACCATGATGGTGAGGTATTCCCGGGCCACGGGATCGCCGGCCTTGGCCTTGGCAAAGGCGATTTCGGTCGTGGCGGCCGGGGACCAGGTTTCGGGCCAGGAGCGCACATAGACTTGGCGGACGAAGCGGACCGAAGCGTCCTTGGCATCCGAAGCGGCCGGCTTGGCCGCCTGGGTCTTGGCCCGGGTCACGGACAGCCGCAATTTGTCCACATTGTCCTTGGTCAACGGCATGGCCGCCGGCGTGGAAAGAGCGTCCCGGCCGGAGCCGGAAGAGGCGCAACCGCCACACAGCAAGGTCATGATCACGACCGCCCAAACCGCCGCTCTCGCCGCCATCGTTGCCTCCAAGGGCCCTGTCCGGGCCGGATGTCCAGCGCCCGGACTTACGCTTTTTTCAGAAGGTTTGTCCATGGCGGCCTTGGCACGCCCCCGGCCCGGCAGGAGGTCTTACTTGGACAGGGTATCGAAGGCTTCCAGGATGCGGGAGGAATAGACCGCGGCGGCCCCGGCGTTGAGGCCGACGGCCACGCCCAGGGCTTCCAAGAGTTCCTCGCGCCGGGCGCCGGCATCGGCCGCCGCCTTGGCATGGATGGCGATGCAGGTATCGCAACGGGTCGTGGCGGCCACGGCCAGGGCGATCAATTCACGGGTCTTGGTGTCCAGGGCCCCGTGAACCGCGCCGGCCTCGTTGAGGGCTCCGAGCCCGTCCATGATCTTCGGGTTCCCCTCGCCCAGGGATTCCAGGGCTCCCACGGCGTTTTGCATGAACTTCTGCCAGTCAACGAGCATGCCAACCTCCGTTGCGTGACGCCGCAGCGTCGTTAGGCCGGATACCGGCCAAATCCGGCCCGGCAACATCCTGTGTGCTGACCGAAAACGTCTGCCGGGTCAAGCGGCCCTCCCCTACTGAATGTGGCCCCCCTGCCGCGCGCCGGACGACATCCCGCTACGTCTCGCGGTCCCAGGGGACGCGCGCGCCAATAAAAAAGGCCGCGGTGACCCGCGGCCTTATCTGGCAGGGGAACGGCCCTGGGCTACTTCACGGCATCCTTGAGGCTCTTGCCGGGCGTAAACCGGACAGCCTTGGAAGCCGGGATGTCTATGGCCTTACCGGTGCGGGGATCGCGGCCCGTGCGAGCTGCCCTTTCGGACACCTTGAAGGCGCCAAAACCGGTCAGGGTCAAGGCATCGCCGGCAGCCAGCGTTTCCTGAATGGCCGCCAGCACCGCATCGAGGACCTTGCCTGCTTCCGCCTTGGTGGCGATACCGGCATTGGCCTGAATTTTGGCGATGATGTCTGTTTTTGCCATGTGCGTACGATCTCCTTGTCATGTAATGGTCGGACCGACTCCCGGGTCGTGGGATGCCCACCCGACAGGCGCGCTGTGACGCGGCATGTCCCGAACGCGCCCCCTCTATAGCCAAAGACCGTCCCTTAAGCCACCTTTTTTCCTTTCTTCTCCCACAGGCGCATGTCCTTCATTTTCTTGCGCCGTTCGCGCTGCAACGCCTTGCACACCAGGGGCATGCTCTTTTTGTAGCCGTGCTTGAGCTTGTATTCCTCGGGGGTCAGGCCATGGGAGGCCAGATGCTTTTTCGTGATGACCTTGAACGACTTGCCGCATTCCAGGCAGGTCACGGTCTTTTCCTTGAGCGCCTTTTTCGGGTCCAGGGCTGCCGGCTGGTCCGGTTCGGCCACCTCCAGGCCCAGGCTGATATCCCGGATGCCGGCGGCCAGCCGGCGGACCATGGCGGTGATTTCCTCGTCGGTCATGTTGCGGACCGAGGCCTGCGCCTTGACAATTTCCAGAGCACTTTTCAGAGCGTCTTCCATACAGGAACCTCCCAACCCTCCCGCAGTGATTCCAAAGGGCTTTAAAATGGTGTTGCCGCCCCCCGTTGTCCATTCAAAACCGGGGTGCGACGTTTTCAGTGTAGACGGCGATCGGGTATTTAGCCGAAAAAACCTGTATAAGACAACATTACAATTTTGAAATTGCATTGCTAAATTCTTCAGGCCACCGTTTCTGCCGGCTGTGGCCCTCCAAGGAGCCCACAAAAAAGGACGGACGTGGCGATGCGCCATGTCCGTCCTTTCACGGTCCCGCTGCGATTGTCACCCCGCGCCAAGGCGACCGCCTCCGGCCCAACACCGCCCGTCAGGCCGCGCCAAAGCGCCGGGGTGTCCCAGGTCTATCCGGCCTGAATTTCGATCTTGCGTGGCTGCACCTTTTCCAGGCGCGGCAGGAACAGTTCCAGTACGCCGTCCTTGAGGGTGGCCCGGATGCGCTCCTTGTCCACGATATGGGAGATGGTGAAGCTGCGAAAATATTCACCGCCCCCGAACTCCACATGGGCGAGTTTGCGGCCCTCCGGGGCATCGTATTCGGCCTTGCCGGACACCTTGATCTCGTCCTCGTTGAGGTCGATCACCAGGTCTTTTTTGGCCACGCCCGGCAAATCCACATAGATATAAAAGCCGTCTTCCTTTTCGATGATGTCCGTGGCCGGCTTGACGCGCGGGAGCCGGCGCTCCTCCATCCGGGAAGCGTTCTCAGTCATGGCCGTCCTCCTTTCCCTACACCGAGGCGATGTTGATCTTCTTGGGCTTGCTTTCGTCAGCCTTGGGCATGACCACTTCCAGCACACCGTCGCGCATGGTGGCGGTCACCTGGTCGCGGGCAATGGCCGCTTGGATGTTGACCACGCGCTGGAAAAAGCCGGTCGGCCGCTCCTGCCGGTAATACTTGCCCTTGACGGCCTTGCGTTCGCCTTTGATGACCAAACTCGAATCGGTCAGCGTCAGATCCAGATCGGCAATGTCCATACCGGGTATCTCACAGCGGACATACAGATTGTCGTCATCCTCGCCGATATTGATTGGAGGATAGGAGATACTGCGCTGACTTATGGCCATGGATGGCCACAAGGTTTCAAAGAGACGGTCAAAGGGACTTGTTGCACCATAAAAAGGGCTCAGATCAATGACCATACATGCACCTCCTGCCATGGATGTTTCCTAGTCCGAAACATAAACAACCCGAAGGACCTGTCAATGGAGTTCGGCAAAAAATCCGCTTTCTCCCGGCCAAGGCCCGGGTTCCGCCTTGACAGCAGCTACCGGCACCTTATTTTCCAGCCAATACGGAGTATTCGGGGAGACTCCCCGTTTCCGGCCCGACCCGCCCTGCGGGCCGGACCTTTTTTTGGCCCCGGCCACGAGGCTACCCCAACAAAGGAGCTGCAACATGACTGCCGCCGCCGGCGAAACCCACGAATTTCGCGCCGAAATCCGCAAACTGCTCGATATCATCACCCACTCCATCTACACCAATCGCGAAATTTTTCTGCGCGAACTGGTGTCCAACGCCTCCGACGCCCTGGACAAGCTGCGTTTCGAGACGAATCGCGGCACGACCATGGCCGATCCCGAGGCGCCGCTTGAAATCCGCATCACCACGGACAAGGACGGCGGCCGCCTGACCATCGCCGATACCGGCTGCGGCATGACCCGCGACGAACTCGTGGACAACCTCGGCACCATCGCCAAGTCCGGCACCGAGGCCTTCATGCGCTCGGTGGCGGACAGTGCCGAGAACAAGGACGCTGCCTCCAATCTCATCGGCCGCTTCGGCGTGGGCTTTTATTCCGTGTTCATGGTGGCCGACGCCGTCACGGTCACTTCCCGGTCCTTCAACCCCGAAGCCGCGGCCGCCCGCTGGATTTCCGACGGTTCGGGCAGCTTCACCGTGGAGGATGTGCCCGGCGACGTGGCCCGGGGCACCACCATCGAGATCACCCTCAAGGCCGACACCAAGGAATACGCCGACCCGGAACGGGTCAAGGCCGTGCTGCGCAAGCACTCCAACTTCATTTCCTTTCCCATCCTGGTCGACGGCGACAAGACCAACACCCTGCCCGCCCTGTGGCGCGAATCCAAGTTCTCGGTCACGCCCGAGCAATACAAGGAATTCTACCAGTTCCTGACCTACGACACCGAGGAACCCCTTGCCACCATCCACGTGAGCGTGGACGCGCCGGTGCAGTTCACGGCCCTGCTTTTCATTCCCAAGCACGGCGCCGGGCCCATGGTCATGCGCGAGGCCGCCCACCATGGCCTGGACCTCTACGTGCGCCGGGTGCTCATCGGCAAGGAAATCAAGGAACTGGTCCCGGAATACCTGGGCTTCGTGCGCGGGGTCGTGGATACCGAGGACCTGCCGCTCAACATCTCGCGCGAGACGCTCCAGGAAAACATCGTCCTGCGCAAGATCCAGACCGTGCTCGTCAAGCAGATCCTCGACAAGCTCAAGGCCCTGGCCAAGGACGACCCGGCCCAATACGACACCTTCTTCAAGGCCCACGGCCTGTCCTTCAAGCTCGGCTACGCCGACTTCGCCAACCGCGAGGCCTTTGCCGACCTGGTCCGGTTCGACTCCTCGGCCGTCGCCGCCGACGCCAACCTCACCTCCCTGGCCGAGTACGTCACCCGGGCCCGGGATGGCCAGAAATCCATCTACTACCTGTCCGGTCCGTCCCGGGACGCCCTGGAACTCAACCCGCACCTGGAGATCTTCCGGGCCAAGGGCCTGGAGGTCCTCTACCTCTACGATCCGGTGGATGAGTTCATCATGGACGCCGTGGGCACCTACAAGGAATTGGCCCTCAAATCCGCCGAGCTCGCGACCAGCGCCGAACTCGACGCCTTCGAGAGCACGGCCAAGCCCGCCGACACTCCGGAGCTGTCCACGGACGACGCCGCGTCCATGGACGACTTCCTCAAAAAGATCAAAGAGATCCTCGGGGATCGCGTAACCGAAGTCCGCCTGTCCGGCCGCCTGACCCAAAGCCCGTCCTGCCTGGTCTCCCCCGACGACCACATGACGTCGAGCATGCAGCGCATCATGCGCCTGGTCAGCAAGGATACCTCGATTCCGCCCAAGGCCCTGGAACTCAACCGGGACCACTCCCTGATCCGCAACCTGCTGGCCATCTACCGCCACGACGCGGCCGATCCCTTCATTGGCCGGGCCGTGGAACAGCTCTACGATTCCGCCCTGCTGCTGGACGGCTACCTGGCCGATCCCCATCAGATGGTGGCGCGCATCAACGGCCTGCTGGCCGATGCCAGCGCCCTGCACGTCCAGGGTTGATCCGTTTCGGCCCCGGCCCCTTCGTGCCGGGGCCGGCCCTGCCGACGCGACGCGGTGCCCGACGGCTCCCCCTTCGGGCACTGCGCCCCAAGCAAGTCCCCCTGCCTTTCCGCGGTCGCGCCCATTGCGATACGTCTGGCTTTGTCGTATGCGCAGCCTGTTGACATGGCCCGCTCGTGACGCATCTCGCGGACGCGGTTTACCGCCCTGGCCCGCGTGCGACCAACCCACACCCGGCACCCGAACGCACCTTATGCCCAGCCCCGCGTCCAGCCCAGTCCCGCCGTGCCACCCGCCACAGCCCGGCCTTGCGCCCCGCTTCGCGCCAAACGCCCGGCCGGACCGGCCTCGCCGAGGCTTCGCCTGGGCGTGCCTGTTGCTGCTGTTGAGTGTCAGTCTTCCCCCCTTGTTTGGGAACCCGGACGCGCTGTGGGCGGACCAACCCGACTCGGCCCGGCCCAAGACCCTGACCGTGGTCCTCGACAACGCCTATCCGCCCTATGTCTTCCCGGCCCCGAACGGCGGCTACCAGGGCATCCTGGTCGATATGTGGAAGCTGTGGGAACACAAGACCGGCGTGCCCGTGACCCTGATCCCCCTGGATTGGGACACTGCCCAGGACTTCATGCGCCAGGGCAAGGCCGACCTCATCGACATGTTATTCCGCAATCCCGGTCGGGAGCGGCTGTATGTCTTCTCCGAACCCTATGCCACCCTGGACGTCTCGGTTTTCGTGCACAAGGATCTGGGCGGTATCCACGATCTCGCGTCCCTGCGCGGGTTCACCGTGGGCGTGAAAAAGGGCGATGCCGACATCGAGTATCTGACCAACCATGGCATCACCTCCTTGGCCCCCTTTGACGGTTACGAAGGCGTGGTCCAGGCTGCGGGCAGCGGCAAGGTCAAGGTCTTTTGCGTCGACAAGCCCCCTGGCCTCTACTACCTCTATAAACTTGGCCTGGGGAAGAGCTTCCGACTGGCCTTCACCCTCTCTTCGGGGCAGTTTCACCGGGCCGTGCGCAAGGGGGACGAGGCGCTGCTTGCCCTGGTGGAAGAAGGATTTTCCCGCATCAGCGCGCCCGAGCGTGCCGCCATCGACAAGAAGTGGCTCGGCTCGGAGCTGTTTCCCTCGCCGCTGGTCCGCTATGCCCCCTGGGTGTTGGGCGGTATCGCCGCGGCCATCCTGGTCCTGATCGTGTTCAATGTCGTGCTGCGGCGCACGGTGCGCCGCCAGACCGCCCGCCTCAAGGATCTGGTCGTGGCCATGGGCCAAAGCGAGGAGCGCTACCGCGAGCTGGTCCAGGAAGTCGGCAGCCTTATTGTGCGCCTGACGCCGAGCGGCGCCATCAGCTTTTGCAACGACTACGCCCAACGATTCTTCGGCGTCGACCAGGGCCCCTTGACCGGGCGCAAACTGACCGATTGCCTCGGCGCTGCAGGGGGAACCGCGGCCGAAAACCTCGAAACCGTGTTGCGGCAGTTCGCGGACCTGCCCTCTTCGGGCGGCTCCCTGACCAGTGGCGGAACCCATCCCGATGGCGAACCGTTCTGGATCGCCTGGTCCTTGCGGGCCTTGCGCGATGCCTCCGGCGAAATCGTCGAAATCTTGTGCGTGGGCAACGACGTCACCGACCGCAAACGGGCCGAGGAGGCCTTGCGCCAGAGCGAGGAACGCTACGCCCTGGTGGTCAAGGGCTCCAACGATGGCATCTGGGACTGGGACCTGCGCACCAATACGGTCTATTTCTCCCCGCGCTATCTGGAAATCCTCGGCTACGGCCCCGAAGAGATGCCGCACATGGCCGAGGAATGGGCCAAGCGCATCCACCCCGACGACGCCGAAACCGTTATCCGGGAAAACAAACGTTGCGCCGACGGCGAAATCGACAATTTTTCCATCGAATACCGGATGCGCCACAAGGACGGTACCTACCGCTGGATTCTCGGCCGGGGCGCCAGCCTGCGCGAAGACAACGGCCGTGTGCTGCGCATGGCCGGCACCCATGCCGACATCACCCGCCGCAAAAAGGATGAGGTGTCCCTGCGCGAGAGCCAGGATCAGCTCTCCAAGATCTTCCGGTTCACGCCGGTGGGCATTGCCCTGACCTCCCGGCGCGATAACCGTGTGCTCGACCTCAACGAGACCTGTGCCCGCATGTTCGGCTATGCCAAGGCCGACGTCCTGGGTCGGACCACCCTGGAACTCGGCATCTGGCTGCACCTGGAAGACCGGGAGCATCTCCTGACCGCCCTGACCCGGGGAGGCAGCGTGGTCGGCCAGGAAGTGGCCCTGCGCCATAAAAACGGCGCTCCCATCGTGGTCCTGTGTTCGGCGGTCTTCAACCAGGTCTATGGCGAATCGTGCATCCTGACCGTGCTGATGGACATCACCGAGCGCAAGGCCATGGAACAGGCGCTGCTGCGCTCCAAGGAGGCGGCCGAGGCAGCCAATCGGGCCAAAAGCGAATTCCTGTCCACCATGAGCCATGAGATCCGCACGCCCATGAACACCATCCTCGGCATGGTGGACGTGCTGACCGCCACCACCCTGGACGAACGCCAGACCCATGCATTGCGGTCCATCGAAATCGCCGGGGCCAACCTGCTCGGGCTCCTCAACAACATTCTCGACCTGTCGCGCATCGAAGCCGGCGGCCTGATCATGGAAGAGACGCTGTGCGATCCGGTGGAACTGGCTGGCAAGGTCGTGGCCATGCTGCAAGCCGATGCCGGCCGCAAGGGGCTCGATCTGCGCCTGGAGCCCGACGACGATGCCCCCCGCGCCGCCCATTGCTGTCAGGACCGCATCCGCCAGGTTCTGGTCAACCTCGTGGGCAACGCCATCAAGTTCACAAATGCCGGGGAGATCGAGGTCGGCGTGGCCCGGGACACGGTCACGAGCGGCGGTCCCTGGGTGCGGTTTTCCGTCCGGGATACCGGGATCGGCATCCCGGCCGACAAGCAGGCCATCATTTTCGACCGCTTCACCCAGGCCAACGCCTCAGCCAGCCGGCACTACGGCGGCGTGGGCCTGGGGCTGGCCATCTGTAAACGGCTGGTGGACATGATGGGCGGGCATATCCGCCTCAGCAGCCAGGTGGGCCAGGGATCGGAATTCCTGGTCAGCCTGCCCTTGCACGCGGCAAGCGACGTGCCCGTTCCGGCCGAGACCACTCCGCTCTCCGCGCAACGTCCCTGGGAGGGCCGGGGTTCCGTGCTCCTGGTCGAGGACAGCGCCACCAATGCCGAAGTCCTGCGTCTCATGCTCGAAGGCTCGCCCTTTGACCTGACCTGGGCGCCGAGCGGCCAGGCCGCGTTGACGGCCTTCCGCGACCGAGCCTTCGACCTGGTGCTCATGGACGTGGAAATGCCGGGCATGGACGGCTATCAGACCACCGAGACCCTGCGCGGCCTGGAAAAGGAACTCGACCGGCCGCGCACGCCCATCATCGCCCTGACCGCCCATGCCTTCGAGGAACACCAGCAACGCAGCCTGGCCGCCGGTTGCGACGACTTCCAGATCAAGCCCATTCCCAAGGCCCGGCTGCTCGGCACTCTCGCGACCTGGATGGCCGTGCGGCCACGCTGATCACGACTACCAGCGACGACGCCTGCAACGGCCAACGGGCCTTGCCCTTTGGAATCACGGCAGGCGTCCGCCCATTCTCCGCCGCGCTTGCGCAGCCGTCAGGCCGCCGCACGGATGCGGGTCGCAATTACGGCAAACGCGACTTTTTGCCGTGTTTGGCCGTGCGCACGTAGACGCCTTCGATCACCCGCCCCTGGCCCTTGCAGTACACCGTGAGACAGCGCGGATCGGTGTCGAGAATCACCGTGCCCTCGACCAGGCGCAGCTGGATCTCGCAGCCCGGATTCATGGCATCGCGGCAGGTGAGGACATTGCCTTTAAGTGTGGACTGGAACTCGAACATGCAGGAATCGGCCTTGCGCCGCGGGTCCTTGTAGGACACCACGCCCCAGACCCGGCCCACGGGCACGCCGTATTTTTCCGAAGGAGCCAGCAACAATTTGACGGTCGCCCTGGGATCGGCCTCGGAGACATACAAGCCGGAGATCGGGTCCGGCGGTTCGGCCGCAACCGGCTGCGGATGCAGCAGGGCCGGCAGCAGGCACAGGGCGGCCAGGACGATCGGGAAAAGCGAGCGCGGCAAACCGCACGCCAACACAACCAAGGAGCGACGTCTGCACATGGCGAACCTCCAGGAGTGTTTGTGGAGCCGGTACTTCGAATATGTCGTGAGGACTAGCCCGACTGGCACAAAAGTACAACCCGTCCCTCAGCCGGAAAACGGCTCATGCGTCCCGGGTCGCCACACCAAGGCCAGCGCGGGGCATGCGTCATGGGCGGTGCGTCAGCCAACGAGCCCGGCCGGAGCCGTTTCGAACGCAGGGGTAAAGGCACAGTCCAAAAAGGCCTTGAGGGCCGGGAATTGATAGCGCTTGGCGTGGTACACGGTAAAAAACTGTCGCCGTATGCGCAGATGCGGTGCTCGGAGTTGGCGGATAACCCGCCGGGAAAGATAGGGCGTTGCGGCAAGCTGGGAGACCACCGACACACCAAGCCCCGCCTCCACACACTCCAGCACGGCCAGCGATGAATGCACCGTCAACACCGGGTGTATCGCGCGCAGGTCCTGGCCCACCTGCTCCAAGGCAACGCGCAAGGCCTCGCGCGTGCCCGAACCCTGTTCCCGCAAGATCCACGGCAAGGTAAGCAGGTGTCCCTGCCAATCCTCTCCGGTCAAATCCGGGATGTCCAGGTCGTTTGGGGCAACCAGCACCAGGGCATCGTCCTGGATGGGGCGAAAGATCAGATCCGGATGCTTGGTGGCCGCGCCCACGACGCCAATGTGGATGAGACCCTCCAGGACCATGGCCGTGACCTCCTGCGTATCGCCGCTTTGCAGCTCCAGGTGGACTTCAGGATAGGTGGCCACGTACCGGGCCAGAAGTCGCGGCAGGATGTAATGGGCCGGGATGGTGCTGCCGCCAATGACGAGTTCCCCGGCCACGCGCCGGGACAGGGCCAGGATATCGCTACGGGCGTGCTCGAGTTCGGTGAACACGCTTTGGGCATAGCGGAACAGGACATCGCCAGCCTGGGTGGGCAACACCGACCGGCCGAGACGGTCGAAGAGCTGGGCGCCAAGTTCCTCCTCCAGAGCCAGAACGTGGGCACTGATGGTTGGCTGGGACAGCATGAGCTCTTCGCCGGCCCGGGAAAAACTGCGCAGCTCGTAGACCTTGCTGAAGGCCTGTAACCGTCTTATATCCATAATACAAATTTAATTGATCGAAAATATCGATAGAATAAATCAAAAAAAAGCAGGGCCCGAAGGCCCTGCCGTCTTATGCCTGAGGTTGTGCCGCCTCGGGGGCTGGCACCGACTCCGCCGGGGCGGGTGCGGCTGTTTTGGCAGCCTCGTCCACGGAACGGGTCAACTCGATAATAGCCATGGGGGCACAGTCTCCGGTGCGGGGCAAACCGAGCTTGACCACCCGGGTGTACCCACCGGGCTGTCCGGCGAACCGGGGAGCGATATCGTCGAACAAACGCGCCACCAGCTGGTGGTTTTCGAGCACCTTGTAGGCCAGCCGACGCGCATGGAGGCTGTCGGTCTGGGCCAGGCTCACGAGCTGTTCGACCACGGACCGCAATTCCTTGGCCTTTTGCTCAGTGGTCCGAATGCGTTCGTGGATCAGCAGCGAACGCGCCATATTGCGCAGCATGGCCTTCCGATGGGAGGTGGTCCTGCCGAGTTTACGTCCGGATTTCTTATGTCTCATCGACCTGCTTCCTCTTGAGCCATTCCTGGTATTTTTGTTCGAAGTTCTCGATGCGCATGCCGAACTCGAGCCCCATGTCCTCAAGGACCCGGCGGATCTCCTCAAGGGATTTCTTACCGAAGTTCTTGGTCTTGAGCATTTCGTTTTCGGTTTTCTGCATCAGTTCGCCAACGGTCTGGATGTTGGCCGACTTGAGGCAGTTGGTGGCGCGCACGGAAAGCTCAAGCTCGTCGATATTTTTGAACAGGCTGGGATTGAGTTCGATATCGTCACGACGCCGGGCCTTGTCCGCCTCGGACTCCTTTTCATCGAAATTGATGAAAACGGTAAGCTGGTCCTTGAGGATCTTGGCACTGTAGGAGATGGCGTCATCCGGGGTGATGGAACCGTCGGTGGTGACTTCCAGGATGAGTTTGTCGTAATTGGTCATCTGGCCGACGCGGGCCTGCTCGATGGTGTAAGCGACCTTTTTGACCGGCGAGAAGCTGGCGTCGAGCAGGATCAGTCCGATTTCGGAATCGAGTCCCTCGTGCATGTCGGCCGTGACATAGCCCTTGCCCATGCGGATCTCGAGATCGATACGCAGGTCCCGATCCTCGGACAGGGTACAGATGAGGATGTCTTCGTTGAGCACGCAGACATTCTGATTGCCCTGGATGGCGCTGGCCCGAACCTCACCCTTCTCCTTGGCGAAAAGGGTCAACCGCTGGGGGTCGTCGGTGGACATGGCCAAACGGACCTGCTTCAGGTTGAGGATGATTTCCGTCACATCCTCGATGACACCCGGAATGGTCGAGAATTCGTGCTGCACGCCCTCGATGCGGGCGGCCACGATGGCCGCGCCCTGCAGGGAGGACAGCAGAACCCGACGCAGGGCATTGCCGAGCGTGGTGCCGAATCCGCGTTCCAGGGGTTCGCAGACGAACCGGCCGAAGGTATCGGAAGGCTCGGTATCGCGAACGAGTTTCTCCGGCTTGACCAGTTCGGTCCAGTTGCGGGAGTTGATGAGCCTTTGGCCGTTACGAATCAACATGGCGTCACCTTAAGCAAAGCGTACTTTGCCGATTACTTGGAGTAGAGCTCGACGATGAGCTGCTCGTTGATCGGGAACTGCACGTCCTCGCGGGTGGGCAGGGCATTGACTTTGCCCTTGAGCTTTTCGCCATCCACTTCGAGCCAGGCCGGGCAGCCGCGACGGGCAATCACCTGCTGCGCTTCCTGGATGATGGGGGACTGGCGGTTCTTCTCGCGCACTTCGATGACATCCCCGACCTTGACCTGTAGGGACGGGATGGTCACGCGGTGGCCGTTGAGGATGAAAAGGCCGTGACGCACAAGCTGACGAGCCTGGTTGCGCGAATTGGCAAAGCCCAGGCGGTAGATTACGTTGTCCATGCGCCGTTCGAGGAAGGCCAACAGATTTTCACCCGTGACGCCCCGCTGCATATCGGCGCGCTTGAAATAGGCCCGGAACTGTTCTTCCAGGATGCCGTACATGCGGCGGGTCTTCTGCTTTTCCCGCAGCATCACAGCGTAATCGCTCATCTTTTTGCGGATACGGCCATGCTGGCCAGGGGCATAGGGACGGCGCTCGTAGGCGCACTTATCGGTGTAGCACCGATCACCCTTCAAAAAGAGCTTGGCCCCTTCCCGGCGGCAAATCCGGCATTTCGCTTCAGTATAACGTGCCAAGGGTCATTCCTCCTCACTGTGCCGCGGGCCGTTTTGCGCTCTTGTGGCGGCAACGTCCCGCTATTCGCTAAATTATGCCCCTTGTGGGCTGGCGACGGCCACGCGGCGCCTGGAATACATATCCAGGCCTCCTGCGAGGCCTGGAAAAAGTCACTTTCCGCTTGCCGGCGCGGGATTCGCCGGCCATCCCGATTCCTTAGACACGGCGCCGTTTGGGAGGACGGCAACCATTGTGGGGAATGGGCGTGATATCCCGGATAAAGCTCACCTTGAAGCCGGCGTTGTGGATGGCGCGCATGGCCGCCTCACGACCGGACCCCGGACCCTTGACCAAAATACCGACGGTACGCATGCCGTTTTCCTGGGCCTTGCGGGCGGCGTTTTCAGCCGCGACCTGGGCGGCGAAAGGCGTGGACTTGCGCGAGCCCTTGAAACCCGCCCCACCGGAAGTGGCCCAGCTGACCACGTTGCCCTTCTGATCGGTGAAGGTCACGATGGTATTGTTGAACGTGGCCTGGATGTGGGCGACGCCCACGGGAATGTTCTTGCGTTCCTTTTTGCCGGTGCGGCGCGGTTTCGCCATACGTGTATCTCCAGAAAACCCTGCGCGGGAGGTTACCAAATGTTATCGGCGCGCGTGAGCGCGCCGCCGTTACCGTTACTTCTTCTTCTTGGCCATCACGCCACGGCGCGGTCCCTTGCGGGTGCGCGAATTGGTGTGGGTGCGCTGTCCGCGAACGGGCAGGCCCCGGCGATGACGCAGGCCACGATAGCAGCCGATGTCCATGAGGCGCTTGATGTTGGCGGTCACCTCACGGCGAAGATCGCCCTCAACCTTATGGTTGGCCTCGATTTCCTTACGGATGGTATTGGCTTCCTCGGGAGACAGGGCATCGCTGTTCTTCGTCCAGTCGACGCCGGTGGTCTCGAGGATGCTGCGAGCCGTGGTCCGGCCGATACCAAAGATATAGGTCAGGGCAATATCCATCCGCTTGTTCTTGGGAAGGTCGACTCCCGCGATTCTGGCCACGACGATCCTCCGTTATCCCTGGCGCTGTTTGTGCCGGGGGTTCTCGCAGATCACCCGCACAACGCCGTGGCGCCGGATGATTTTGCACTTGGGACAAAGTTTTTTCACCGAAGGCTTCACTTTCATGAGGTCTCTCCATCTCCTGGAGCGAGAAACGGTCGATACCACCCGGGTATCGACCGGATCAATCCGCCAGGCTTAAAATCCGTGGGCCGTTTTTCGTAACCGCCACCGTATGCTCGAAATGCGCGGCCAGGCTGCGGTCCTTGGTCACCGCTGTCCAATTGTCGGACAGTACCTCCACATCGGGTCCGCCGGAAGTCACCATGGGCTCGATGGCCAGGACCATCCCGGGCAGCAGGGTAAGACGATGGGCATCCTGGGGCACGAAGTTGGGAATCTCGGGCTTTTCATGCAATTTGCGCCCGATCCCGTGCCCAACAAATCGTCTTACAACACTGAGGCCCTGCCCTTCAACATATTTTTGCACGGCCCCCGAAATATCATACAGATCGTTGCCGGCCTCAGCTTGCGCTATGCCGCGGGCCAGGGATTCTTTGGTCACATCGAGCAGTTTGGCCCGGTCGCCGTTGACCGCGCCGACCGGCACCGTCGTGGCCGAATCACCATAAAACCCGTCGTAGACCACGCCCATGTCAAAGCTGACCAGATCCCCTTCCTGCAGGACGCGGTCCGAAGGGAAACCATGGACCACTTCCTCATTCACCGAGCAGCACAGGGCAAAGGGGAAGCCGTACATGCCCAGGAAGGCCGGTTTGACCTGGAAGTCGGCACACCGCTTGCGCGCCAGTTCCTCAAAGACCATGGTCTTGACACCGGGTTGGACCGCCGCGGCCAGATCCTTGAGGATCACGGCCACGATCCGACAGGCCTCGCGCATAGAGCCTATCTCAAGTTCGTTCTTGAGATAAATGCCGCGCACTTTCTTCAACGCTACTGCCTTCCCTTGATTCTCCCCTTCTGCATGAGACCTTCATACTGACGGGAGATGAGATAGGACTCGATCTGCGACATGAAGTCCATGGCCACGCCGACCACGATGAGCAGCGAGGTACCGCCAAAGTAAAACGGTACGTTGAACTGCTGGATCATGACCATAGGCAGGACGCAGACGACGGAAATGTACAGCGAGCCCCACAGCGTGATCCTGGCCAGAACCCGGTCGATATATTCCTTGGTCTTGGTGCCGGGTCGGATGCCGGGAATGAACCCGCCTTGCTTGCGGATGTTCTCGGCAATGTCGGCCGGATCAAAAATAATGGCCGTGTAAAAGTAGCAGAAGAACACGATCAGGGCCACGAAGATCACATTGTAGGTGATGGTCTGGGGGCTGAAAAACGAGGCCACGGTCTTGAGCCACGGCACGCTCGAGAATTCGCCCAACGTCGCCGGGAAAAGCAGGATCGACGAGGCGAAAATCGGCGGAATAACGCCGGCGGTGTTGACCCGAAGCGGCAGATGGGTGGTCTGCCCGCCGTACATTTTTCGCCCGACCATTCGCTTGGCGTATTGGATGGGAATACGCCGCTGGCCCCGTTCCATGAACACGATGGCCGCGAGCACGGCCAGCATGAGGGCCACAATGAGCACCAGCACGAACAACGACAGTTCACCGGCCTTGATCAGATCAAAGGTGCTCAGCACAGCCCGAGGCAACCCGGCCACGATACCGGCATAAATGATCATGGAGATGCCGTTGCCGATACCGCGCTCCGTCATCTGCTCGCCGAGCCACATGAGAAACACCGTGCCGGCCGTGAGCGTGATGATGGTCATGAGCCGGAAACCCCAACCCGGCATGATGACCACGGGCGCGCCCGTGGGACTGGCCATGCTTTCCAGGCCCACGGCAATGCCGAAGCCCTGGATGATCGTGATCAGCACCGTGCCGTAGCGGGTGTATTGGGTGATCTTCTTGCGTCCGGCCGCCCCGTCTTCCTTCTGCATCTTGGCCAGCTCCGGACTGACAACGGTCAGGAGCTGGATGATGATGGAGGAGGAGATGTAGGGCATGATGCCCAGGGCGAAGATGGAGAGGTTGCGCAGCCCTCCGCCGGAAAACATGTCGAAAAGACCAAACAGCGTGTTTTTAGCGCTTTCGAAAAAGTCCGCCAGGGCGGCCGAATCCACACCGGGCACAGGAACGTGCACACCGATGCGGTAGACGGCCACCAGCAGGAAGGTCCACAGAAGCTTTTTTTTCAGCTCCGGCAGACGGGCCAGATTTTCGACTCCGGTAAGGGCCACGGCAACGTCCGTTTATTCGGTTGGGGTTGGTTCTTCGGATTCCACAACACCCAGGGAGACAGCCTTGCCGCCGGCGGCGGTCAGCTTCTCGGCCGCCTTGGCGCTGAAGCGATGGGCTTCAACGGTCACGGCAGCGGCGACATCCCCGCGGCTCAGAATCTTGACCAGAGCCCCGGCCGGAGCCAGGCCCCGAGCATAGATGTCGTCCAGAGAGATGGCATCCATCCCCGGGAAAGCGGCCAGCAGCCGGTCGAGATTGACGGGCTGGTAGACCACCTTGAACAGGAAGTTCTTGAAACCGCGCTTGGGCAGGCGCCGGGCCAAGGGCATCTGACCGCCCTCGAACCAGGGGCGCTCGCTCACGCCAGCGCGTGCGTTCTGACCCTTGTTGCCCTTGCCGGCGGTGCAGCCCTGACCGGTAGCCCGGCCGCGGCCGATGCGCTTGCGGCTGACGCGTTCCTCGGGAAAGGGATAGAGCTCGTGGAGCTTCATGACTCGGTCACCTCAACCAGGTGCTTGACCTTCTCGACCATGCCGACCACGGCGGAGGTCTTCTCGAAGGAACGTTCCTGACGAATCTTTTTCAGTCCCAGGGCAGCCAGGGTGGCACGCTGTTTGGGCGTGCAGCCGAAGCGGCTTCTGGCCAGGGTCACGGTGATGGTTGCCATGGCGGGTGTTCCTTATTTACGTGGCGTGGCCAGGGCCTTGCCGCGCATGGCGCCGACGATATCGGCGCTGCGCAGGGAGGCCAGGCCCTCCATGGTGGCCCGCAGCACGTTGTGCGGATTGTTGGTGCCGATGGCCTTGGTCAAAATGTCACGGACGCCGCAGGCTTCCATGATGGCCCGCACCGGTCCGCCGGCGATGATGCCGGTACCCTTGGAAGCGGGCTTGAGCATGACCCGGCCGGCCCCGAACTGGCCGAGAACCTCGTAAGGCAGGGTCCCGTCGAGCAGGGGGATGCGGATCATGCCCTTGCGAGCCTGGTCCGTGGCCTTGCGAATCGCTTCGGGGACTTCGTTGGCCTTGCCCAGGCCATAGCCCACCGAGCCCTTGCCGTCGCCGACGACGACCAAGGCGCTGAAGCTGAACCGGCGGCCGCCCTTGACCACTTTCGCCACGCGGTTCAGGTACACGATCTTTTCGATCTGGGTCAGTTCGGGCTGTTGGTCCATGCCGTCTTCCTTCACGCGCTTAGAATTTGAGGCCGCCATCCCGCGCTCCGTCAGCAAGGGCCTGGACCCTGCCGTGGTAGAGGTAGCCGTTGCGGTCAAAGACCACGGCCGTGATTTGACGCTCCAGGGCCTTGGCGGCCAGATCCTTGCCGACCTTGGTCGCGGCGTCCTTGTCCGCCTTCAGGGCCTCGCCGCCCTTGGACAGGCTGAGGCTGGAGGAGGAAACCAGGGTCTGGCCCGTGGCGTCGTCGATCACCTGGGCGTAGATATGCCGGTTGGACCGATACACCACCAGGCGGGGACGATCACTCGTGCCGACCAGCTTTTTGCGGATGCGGACTTTCCGGCGCGCGCGCGCCAGGGTCTTGGTCATCTTCATATGCGGTCCCTACTTCTTGCCGCCGGACTTACCGGCCTTGCGGCGAATGACTTCGTTTTCGTACTTGATGCCCTTGCCCTTGAACGGCTCGGGCGGACGCACGCGCCGGATACGGGCGGCGGTTTCGCCAAGGAGTTGTTTGTCGATGCCGGAGAGCGTGAGCTTGTTGCCCTCGACCTTGGCCTCGATCCCGGCCGGCAGCTTGAATTCCACCGGATGGGAGTAGCCGACGGCCAGGGAGACCGTATCGGCGGCAGTGGAGACCTTATAGCCCACGCCGATGACCTCTAAGGTTTTGGAAAAGCCCTTGCTCACACCTTCGACGAGGTTGGCGAGCAGCGTCCGGCGCAGGCCGTGCTGGGCCCGTGCGATCCGGGTTTCATCCACCCGGGTCAGCTGCACCTTGCCGTCCTCGATAGCGTAGACGATCTTGGGATGAGTCGGGGTCGAAAGCTGCCCCTTGGGGCCCTTGACCGTAACGGCCTCCCCGGCCAGCTCCACGCTCACACCGCTGGGGAGTTCTATTTCGCGTTTGCCTATCCTGGACATGTCATCTTCTCCGCGACGTGTCTACTTACCAGATTTCGCACAGGAGCTCGCCGCCAACATTGAGCTCCCGGGCCTTGCCGCCTTCCAGGATTCCCCGGGAGGTGGACAGGATGCTGATGCCCAGGCCGTTTTGGACCTTGGGGATGGCCTCGGCGCCGACATAAATGCGGCGGCCGGGCTTGCTCACCCTTTTAAGCCCTGAAATGAGCGGCTTGCCGCTCTGGTACTTGAGGTTGATGGACAGGACGGCGTCGTTGACTGCGAAGTCAGCGATATAGCCCTCGTCCTTCAGGATGGCGGCGATGGAGGCCTTCAGTTTCGAGGCCGGCAAGGCCAGATCCGCGTGCAAGGCCCGATGGGCGTTGCGAATACGGGTCAGCAAATCCGATATGGGGTCGGTCACCGACATGGCGTCCTTCTCCTTGCTACCAGCTCGACTTGCGCACGCCGGGCATTTCACCGGTCAGCGACATGTTACGGAAGCAAATACGGCACACGCCGAACTTGCGCAAATACGCCCGGGGACGACCGCAGATGGGGCAGCGGTTATAAGCTCTGGTGGAAAACTTCGGCTTGCGGCGGGCTTTCACCATCAAAGATTTACGGGCCACGTCCGTTCTCCTTACTTTTTAAACGGCATGCCGAGGAGGTCGAGAAACATCTTGCCTTCCTTGTCGGCCAGTGCCGTAGTGACGATGGTGACGTTCATGCCCTTGACGTGCTCAACCCTGTCCACATTGATCTCAGGAAAAATCGTGTGTTCCCGGATGCCCAGGGTAAAATTGCCGCGGCCGTCAAAACCGCGGTCGGGGACGCCGCGAAAGTCGCGCACCCGGGGCAGGGCGAAGTTAATGAGTTTGTCAAGGAAGTCCCACATCCGCTCCCCGCGCAGGGTCACACGGCACCCCACCGGCATGCCCTCCCGGAGCTTGAACGCGGCAATGGACTTGCGGGCTCGTGTGATCACGGCCTTTTGTCCAGAGATGGCGGTCAGCTCGACCACGGCTTCCTCGATGAGCTTATTGTTGTTGCTCGCTTCGCCCAAACCCATGTTGAGCGACACAAAGGAGAGCCGGGGGATTTGCATGCTGGAAGTGTACCCGAACTCTTTCTTCAGCTCCGGGGCTACCTTCTCAACATAAATTTTTTCCAGGCGGGTCATACCGTTTCCTCTTCCCTCACGCGATTTCATGGTTGCACTTCTTGCAGAAGCGCACCTTTTTGCCGTCTTCGGTGTACTTGTAGCCGACCCGCGTCGGCTTGGCACAAGCGTCGCACAACAGAGCCACGTTGGAAATATCCAGCGGAGATTCCTTTTCGACAATCCCGCCTGCGGTCTTGGCGTAAGGATTGGCTTTGGTGTGGCGCTTGACCATGTTCACCTTTTCCACCAGCACGGCATTTTTCTTGGGCAGGATCTTGAGCACCTTGCCCACCTTGCCTTTGTCCTTGCCGGCGGTGACCATCACCTTATCATCTTTTCGAATCCGATACGTTTTCATGGCGTCCTCGATGGCACAAGCGGCGGGTCCTACAGGACCTCGGGCGCCAGCGACACGATTTTCATGAAGTTTTTCTGCCGCAACTCGCGGGCCACGGGTCCGAAGATACGGGTGCCCACGGGTTCGAGCTGGTTGGACAGCAGCACGGCGGAATTGGAATCGAATTTGATGTAGGAGCCGTCAGCGCGTCCCACTTCCTTCTTCGTCCGCACCACCACAGCCTTCATCACCGCGCCCTTCTTCACCTTGGAATTGGGCAGGGCGTCCTTAACCGAGACCACGATGATGTCGCCGACCGTGGCGTAACGGCGGCGGGAGCCACCGAGCACCTTGATGCAGCTGACACGCTTGGCTCCGGAATTGTCCGCCACGTCAAGCTGGGTTTCAACCTGGATCATGACCGCGCTCCTAGACCGCTTTTTCCATGATTTTCACGAGATGCCACCGTTTGCGGGCCGACAGGGGGCGATGCTCGATGATGCTCACCGTATCGCCGACACCGCAATCGTTTTGCGGATCGTGGGCCATGAACTTGTTGCGGCGACGAATATACTTCTTAAACAGCGGATGCTTGACCAGGGTCTCGACCATGACCACGATGGTCTTGTCAGCCTTGTCCGAGACCACGACACCGGTCAGGACCCGGCGATTGCTTTTCTGTTCTTCCATGGCGATCCCCGATTACGCGTCGCGCTTTTTTTCGTTTTGCACGGTGAGCAGCCGGGCGATGTCCTTGCGGGCCTGGCGCAAACGGTGCGTTTTTTCCAGCTGAGCCGTGGCATGCTGGAAGCGCAGCTTGAAGAGTTCCTCGCGGGTCTCGCTCAGCTTCTTGGCCAGAGCCTCGGCATCGAGGTCGCGCAGTTCGGCGGTCTTCATGATGCGAAGCCCTCCTTGGCCACGATCTTGGTCTTGATCGGCAGCTTGTGCATGGCGCGGGTCAGCGCTTCCTTGGCCGTTTCCAGATCAACGCCCTTGATTTCGTAGAGCATCCGACCGGGCTTGACCGCAGCGAACCAACCCACCGGAGCGCCCTTCCCTTTACCTTGCCGGACTTCAGCCGGCTTGGCGGTGATGACGCGGTCCGGGAAGACACGGATCCAGACCTTCCCACCGCGCTTGATGTGCCGCATGATGGCGACACGGGCGGCTTCGATCTGCTGGCTGGTGAGCTTGCCGTGTTCCATGGCCTTGATGCCCACGTCGCCGAAGTCGATGTTGGCGCCCTTGGTGGCCGGACCGCGCAGGCGGCCCTTCTGCATCTTGCGGAATTTGGTTTTATTTGGAGCCAACATTACGCTTCCACCTCATGATCCAAAATCTCGCCCTTGAAAATCCAGACCTTGACGCCGATGACCCCGTAGGTGGTCTTGGCGATGGCATAGCCGTAATCGATGTCGGCGCGCAGGGTCTGCAGGGGCACCCGGCCATCCCGGTACCATTCGGAGCGGGCGATCTCGGCCCCGGCCAACCGGCCGGCGCAGGAGACCTTGATGCCCTCGGCCCCGAACTTGCGGGACAGCCCCACGGTCCGCTTCATGGCCCGGCGGAAGGCCACGCGGCGTTCGAGCTGCAAGGCGATGTTCTCGGCCACCAGTTGGGAGTCGATCTCGGGACGGCGGATCTCGTTGACCTCGACCGTGAACTCACGGCCGAAGCGCTGCTTGAGGTCGCCGCGCACCTTTTCGATCTCGGTGCCCTTGCGGCCGATGACGATGCCGGGACGCGCGGTGTGCACGATCAGACGGATCTTGCCACCGGCCCGTTCGATCTCGATCTTGGAGATCCCGGCATGATACAGGTTCTTTTTGACGAATTTGCGGATCTTGTTGTCCTCGAAGACGAACTCGGGATAATCCTTCTTGGAGAACCAGCGGGACAGCCAATTCTTGTTGTACCCGAGCCGAAATCCGTAGGGATGAACTTTTTGGCCCATTGTGTCGCTCCTAGTTCTCGGCCACGACGACGGTGATATGGCTCGAGCGCTTGACGATCCGGAAGGCGCGACCCATGGAACGCGTCATGATGCGTTTCCAGGTCGGCCCGGGATTGACGATCACCTGTTTGACCGTGAGGTTGTCGATGTCCACCCCGGAAATCTGTTCTGCGTTGGCCACGGCCGAATGCAGCACCTTCCCGATGAGCTTGGCCGATTTCTTGGGGGTAAACTTCAGAATATTCATGGCCTCCTCGACCGGACGGCCAAGGATATTGGCGGCAACGAGCCTCGCCTTCTGGGGCGACACGCGGATGAATTTGGCTTTGGCTTTGGCTTCCATGGCTGTGTCCCGACGGGGTGGGTCCCCCGACTACTTTTTCACTTTGCTTTTCTTGTCCGCGGCATGGCCGTGGAAGGTCCGCGTGGGGGCGAATTCACCGAGCTTGTGGCCGACCATGTTCTCGGAAACAAAGACCGGAATGAATTTCTTGCCGTTGTGCACGGCGAACGTCAGGCCGACCATCTCCGGCAGGATCATGGAACGCCGGGACCAAGTCTTGATGACCCGGCGGTCCTTGTTTTCCACGGCGTAGGTGACCTTTTTTTCCAGGTGCCCGTCCACGAACGGACCTTTTTTCAGAGACCGAGGCATAGTCGTTTCCTCTTACTTTTGTCCGCGCCGTTTGACGATGAGCTTGGACGAGGCCTTTTTCTTGTTGCGGGTCTTGTAGCCCTTGGTGGGCTTACCCCACGGCGTCACCGGATGGCGACCGCCCGAGCTCTTGCCTTCACCACCGCCCAGAGGATGGTCAACCGGGTTCATGGCCACGCCGCGAACCTTGGGGCGGTTGCCGAGCCAGCGGTTGCGGCCGGCCTTACCGATGGAAACGTTTTCGTGCATCACATTGCCGACCTGACCCACCGTGGCCAGACAAGCGGCCAGGATGTTGCGCACTTCACCGGACGGCAGGCGCAGCAGGGCGTACTTGCCCTCCTTGGCCACGAGCTGGGCATAGGTGCCGGCGGCGCGGCAGATCTGGCCGCCCTTGCCCGGATGCATCTCGATGTTGTGCAGCAGGGTACCGACCGGGATCTTTTTGAGCGGCAAGGCATTGCCCGGCTTGATGTCGGCGGTGTCGCCGGCGGCGATCAGGTCGCCGACGGAAATCCCAACCGGCGCCAAAATGTAACGTTTCTCACCATCGGCGTAATGCAACAGCGCGATACGGGCGCTACGGTTGGGGTCATACTCCACGGAGAAGACCTTGGCCGGCACGCCGAACTTGTCGCGCTTGAAATCGATGATGCGATACAGGCGCTTGTTGCCGCCGCCCCGACGCCGGGAGGTGATGCGGCCATTGTTGTTGCGGCCCGAGGCATGGGGCAGCCCTTCGACCAGGGACTTTTCCGGCGTCGTCCGGGTGATCTCCTCGAAGGTGGACACCGTCTGGAAACGGCGACCAGCCGAGGTCGGTTTGAGCTTACGGATCGACATGTCTACACCCCTTCGAAGAACTCGATTTTATCGCCCTGGGCCAACGTCACGTAGGCCTTCTTGTAGCCCGGGATGCGGCCCGTTTTCTTGCCCATGCGGGAGCGGACCAGGGGGCGACGCTTGACCACGCGCACGGCACTCACCTTGACGGAAAAGGCCTTTTCCACGGCCCGGGCGATCTCGATTTTGTTCGCCTCGGGGTGGACGAAAAAAACCACCTGGTTGGCGGCTTCCTTGATCATGGTGGCCTTTTCGGAAACCAGCGGCCGAATCAGTATGTTAGCGTATTCCATGACCGAGCCTCTCCTGAACCATGAGCGCCGCGTCCTTCAGCATGATCAGCTGATCGTACCGCAGAACGTCGTAGACGTTGAGCATGTCTTCTCGCACCACCTTGATGCCGGGAAGATTGCGGGCGGAAAGCTCGAGATTGTTATCCGAAGCGGGCAGAACAATCAAGGCTTTTTTCAAACCAAAGTCCGTGGCCACCTTGACCATGTGCTTGGTCTTGATCTCGGGCACGCTCAGGCCTTCCAACAGCACCAGCGAATCGCTGACAAGCTTGGAGGACAGGGCCATGCGCAGGGCCAATTGGCGGACCTTGCGGTTGACCTTGAAGGTATAGTCCCGCGGTTCCGGACCGTGGACAATGGCGCCGCCCCGCCACAAGGGGGAGCGGGTGGAGCCGGCGCGCGCCCGACCGGTGCCTTTCTGGCGCCAGGGCTTGCGACCGCCGCCACGCACGGTGGAGCGGGTCTTGACACTGTGGGTGCCGGCGCGCTTGGCGGCCAGCTGGGCCCGAACCACCAGATGGAGCAGTTCGGGTTGGACCTCGACCTCAAAGACCTCGGGAGACAGTTCGACAGCGCCGATTTCCTGTCTTGCCTGGTCAAAAAGTTTCACGCTTGCCATGGTGTTGTTCCGTTATCCCTGCTTGCGCACCATGACCACGCCATTGCGCGGCCCGGGCACCTGGCCCTTGACCAGGATCAGGTTCAGTTCGGGGCGGACGTCCACCACCTGGATGCCCATCATGGTGACGGTGCGGGCGCCCATGTGACCGGCCATCTTCTTGCCCTTCATGACCTTACCCGGTTCGGTGTTGTTACCGACGGAACCGCCGGAGCGGTGGGCCTTTTCGGTACCGTGGGTCTTTTTGAGGCCGGCGAAGTTCCAGCGCTTCATGACGCCGGCAAAACCTTTACCGATGGACGTGCCGGTCACTTTGACCGTCTCGCCGGCGGCAAAGATGTCCACCGTGACGTCCATGCCCTGTTCGAAGGCGGAGGGTCCGTCGAGACGGATCTCACGCAGCACTCGGAAGTAGCCGCGACCGGCCTTGTCCTGATGCCCCTTCTCGGGCTTGTTGACCTTGCGTTCCGGGATCTGGTCGAACCCGAGCTGCATGGCGTTGTAGCCGTCCTTGTCCGCGGTCTTGACCTGCGTCACGGGGCAGGGACCGGCCTGGATGACCGTGACCGGGATGACCGAACCGTCGTCGCCGAAAATCCGGGTCATCCCCAGTTTCCGACCGAGTATACCGAGCGTGGCAGTCATGACCACCCTTCCCTTCTTAGAGCTTGATTTCCACGTCGACACCGGCCGGCAGGCTCAGTTTCCCGAGCGCGTCCACCGTCTGCTGCGTGGGCTCCATGATGTCCAAAAGACGTTTATGAACCCGCATCTCGAACTGTTCACGGGACTTCTTGTCCACGTGCACGGAGCGGTTGACCGTCACCTTATGGATGTCCGTGGGCAGCGGAATGGGCCCGGCCACGCCGGCACCCGTGTTGCGAGCGGTATCCACGATTTCGGCCACCGCCTTGTCCAGGATGCGGTAGTCGTAGGCCTTGAGTTTGATACGAATACGATCGTTTTGCATGGAAACCATGATATTACTCCACAATCTCCGAGACCACGCCGGCGCCGACGGTCCGGCCGCCTTCGCGGATGGCGAAGCGCAGGCCCTTTTCCATGGCGATGGGGGCGATCAGTTCCACGTTGAAGGTGGCGTTGTCACCGGGCATGACCATTTCCACGCCCTCGGCCAGGGTCACCACACCGGTGATGTCCGTGGTGCGGAAGTAGAACTGGGGACGATAGCCCGTGAAAAACGGGGTGTGGCGACCGCCCTCTTCCTTGGTCAGAACGTACACCTCGCCCTTGAACTTCTTGTGCGGGGTAATGGAACCCGGCTTGGCCAGAACCTGGCCGCGCTCGACCTCGTCGCGCTTGATGCCGCGCAACAGCACACCCACGTTGTCGCCGGCCTGACCCTGATCCAGGATCTTGCGGAACATCTCAACGCCGGTGCAGGTCGACTTGACCGTGTCCTTGATACCGATGATGGCCACTTCGTCGCCCACGGTGATGACACCGCGCTCGACACGGCCCGTGACCACGGTGCCGCGGCCGGAGATCGAGAACACGTCCTCGATGGGCATCAGGAACGGCTTGTCCACGTCGCGCTTGGGCTCGGGGATGAAATCGTCACAGGCCTGGAGCAGCTCGAAGATCGGAGCCGCGTCCGGGCTGTCCACGCTGTCGGCCTCCAGGGCCTTCAGGGCGGAACCCTTGATGATCGGAATGTCGTCGCCCGGGAAGCCGTACTTGGTGAGCAGTTCGCGCACTTCGAGTTCGACCAGCTCGAGCAGTTCGGGATCGTCAACCAGGTCGACCTTGTTCATGAACACGACCAGCTGGGGCACGCCGACCTGACGGGCGAGCAGGATGTGCTCACGGGTCTGGGGCATGGGGCCGTCGGTGGCGGCCACGACCAGGATACCGCCGTCCATCTGGGCGGCGCCGGTGATCATGTTCTTGATGTAGTCGGCGTGGCCCGGGCAGTCGACGTGGGCGTAGTGCCGCTTTTCCGTCTGGTACTCGACGTGGGCCGTGGCAATGGTGATGCCGCGTTCCTTTTCTTCCGGCGCCTTGTCGATCTGGTCGAAGGGAATGTATTCGCCATAGCCCTTCATGCTGGCGAGCCGGGTGATGGCGGCGGTCAGCGTGGTCTTGCCGTGGTCGATGTGCCCGATGGTACCGATGTTGACGTGCGGCTTGCTCCGCTCAAATTTCGCCTTGCCCATAAAAATCCCCCTGGAAATCCCGCACTCGCGGGTCTTCGTTTTAGTCGACCTTCGCCCGTACCGCTTTCGGGCGTTATTTCTTCTTCATGAGTTCCTCGGCCAGGTTGGCCGGGACTTTCTCGTAATGGTCGAACTGCATGGTGAAGGTAGCCCGCCCCTGAGACCGGGACCGCAAATCCGTGGCATACCCGAACATGGAAGACAACGGCACGTGGGCAGTGATGATCTGGGCATTGGCCCGGGAATCCATCTTGGCAATGCGTCCCCGGCGACCGTTCAAGTCACCCATGACGTCACCCATGTATTCCTCGGGAGTCACCACTTCCACAGCCATGATGGGTTCGAGCAGCACCGGTCCGGCCTTCTGCACGGCCTCCTTGAAGCACTGGGAGGCGCAGATGAAAAACGCCTGCTCCGAGGAGTCCACCTCGTGGTAGGAACCGTAGACCAGCTTGGCCCGGATATCCACCAGGGGGTAGCCGGCGATGACGCCGCCCTTCATGGCATTCTGGATACCTTTGTCGACAGCCGGGATGTATTCCTTGGGGATGACGCCGCCCACGATTTCGTTGATGAACTCGTAGCCGCCGTCTTCCTTGGGCTCGATTTCCAGCACCACATGGCCGTACTGGCCGCGACCGCCGGTCTGCTTGACGTAGCGCAGATCGTTTTTAATCGGCTTGGTGATGGTCTCGCGGTAGGCGACCTGGGGGGCGCCCACGTTGGCGTTGACGCCGAATTCGCGCATGAGCCGGTCGACGATGATTTCCAGGTGCAGCTCGCCCATGCCGGCGATCAGGGTCTGGCCGGATTCCTCGTCGGTCTTGACGCGGAAGGAGGGATCCTCCTTGGCCAGCTTGCCCAGGGCCTGGGACAAGGCATCGCGGTCCGCCTTGGTCTTGGGCTCGATGGCCACCTCGATGACGGGCTCGGGGATGGACAGGGATTCCAGGGCCACGGGCCGGCTCTCGGCGCACAGGGTGTCGCCGGTGGAGGTGATCTTCATGCCCACGGCGGCCACGATGTCGCCGGCGTCGGCTTCCTTGATCTCCTCACGCTTGTTGGCGTGCATCTTGAGCAACCGACCGACGCGCTCCTTCTTGCCGGTATTGGCATTGAGCACGGTCATGCCGGACTCGATGCGACCGGAATAGAGGCGCAAAAAGGTCAGGTGGCCGATGAACGGGTCGCTCATGAGCTTGAACGCCAAGGCGGCCAGCGGCTTTTTCGGGTCGCACTCGCAGACGATCTCGACATCTTCCTTGTCCGGGTCATGTCCGACCATGGCCGGGATGTCCACGGGCGAAGGCAGGTAATCGACCACCGCGTCGAGCAGGGGCTGCACGCCCTTGTTCTTGAAGGCCGAACCGCACAAAACCGGGCAGATGGCGAGATTGATGGTGGCCTTGCGGATGCCGCCGATGATTTCCTCGGGCGTGAGTTCCTCACCGCCGAGGTACTTTTCCATCAGGGTCTCGTCTTCCTCGGCCACGGCCTCGAGCATCTCGTGGCGCAACGTTTCGTACCGTTCCTCGAGTTCAGCCGGGATGTCCTTGTAGACATACTTGCTGCCCTGGCTCTCGGTATCGAAATAGATGGCCTTGCCCCGGATCATGTCCACGACGCCCTGGAAGTCCTCCTCGGAGCCGATGGGGATCTGCAGGGCCACGGGCTTGGCACCCAAGCGTTCGCGGATCATGTCCACGCAACGGAAGAAGTCGGCGCCCACCCGGTCCATCTTATTGACGAAACTCATGCGGGGCACATGGTAGCGTTCGGCCTGCCGCCACACGGTTTCGGACTGGGGCTCGACGCCGGACACGGCGTCAAAAACGGCCACAGCGCCGTCGAGGACACGCAGGGAACGCTCCACCTCCATGGTGAAGTCCACGTGGCCGGGCGTGTCGATGATGTTGATGCGATGGTCGCGCCAAAAACAGGTGGTGGCGGCGGAAGTGATCGTAATACCGCGTTCCTGCTCCTGCACCATCCAGTCCATGGTGGCCTGGCCATCATGAACTTCGCCAATCTTGTGCGACACCCCGGTGTAGAACAAGATGCGTTCGGTGGTGGTCGTCTTCCCGGCATCGATGTGGGCCATGATGCCGATGTTGCGTTGCCGCTCGATGGGTGTGGTCCGAGACACGTCAATATCCTTGTGCGACTACCACCGGTAATGGGCGAACGCCTTGTTGGCGTCGGCCATGCGGTGCGTATCCTCTTTCTTTTTCACGGCGCCGCCGCGATTGTGATAAGCGTCGAGCAATTCGCCGGACAACTTGTCGGCCATGCCCTTCTCGCCCCGGGCGCGGGCGATGTTCACCAGCCAACGCAGAGCCAGGGTGACCTGGCGTTCGGGCCGCACTTCCATGGGCACCTGATAGGTGGCGCCGCCAACCCGACGGGGCTTGACTTCCATGTGCGGCTTCACATTGGCGATGGCCTTCTCGAAGGCCTTGAGGGGGTCCTCGCCGGATTTCTCGGCCAGCACTTCCACAGCTTGATAGAACAGGCCTTCGGCCACGCCCTTCTTGCCGTCATGCATGAGCCGATTGATGAACTTGGTCACCAGATGGCTGCCGAACTTCGGGTCGGGCAGCACCGACCTCTTGGAAACCGGGCCTTTACGCGGCATACGCGTCCACTCCTTGTCCCGAACTTTTACTTGGGCCGCTTGGCGCCGTACTTGGAACGGCCCTGGCGGCGATCAGACACGCCGGCGGTATCGAGCGTGCCGCGAATGATATGGTACCGAACACCGGGAAGGTCTTTCACACGGCCGCCCCGGATCATGACCACCGAGTGTTCCTGCAGATTGTGGCCTTCGCCCGGAATGTAGGAGGTCACCTCGATGCCGTTGGTCAGACGGACACGGGCGACTTTGCGCAAGGCCGAGTTGGGTTTTTTCGGGGTGGTGGTGTACACGCGGGTGCACACGCCCCGACGCTGCGGGCAGGCCTGCAAGGCCGGCGTCTTGCGCCGCTTGGCCACCAGGGCCCGCTCCTTGCGGATGAGTTGATTGATCGTGGGCATAGCCGTCTCCGTTCAGAAAGATCAATAGTGTATGGCAAAGACCGAGGCTTATAGCCCCATCGAGAAACCCTGTCAACCAGGAATGGGCACCTCGACCCAAAAACAGGCCCTCCGCCCAAATTGGGCGGAGGGCCATGGGTGTTACCCTACTTGCCGGGGTTTGTCAGCCTAGAATGTGAACCGCACGCCGGCATGACCGCCCCAGGCATCGTAACCGCGGTCGTTGAAGCCGATCCGCTGGTAGCGGCCCACCAGCTCGATGGCCACCGTGTCGGTCACGTTGACGGCGAAGCCCAGATCCACGGGCAGGGTCACGTTGGAATCGTAGCCCCGCTTGTTGCGCTTGACATAATACGGAATCCGGTCACCCGAGAACAGACCGCCGATACCGGTACCGATGAAAAAGCCCATGGTATCGGAATGCACCGGATAAAACCGCACCAAGCCGTTAAAACCGAACGCCCACGGATTCACGCTATAGCCGTGTCCACCGTAGTCCTTGTTTTGATAGAACGAATAGGCCAGGGCCTCCGCGCCGAGGGACAGGCCGTCCATGACGAAATAGTGCCCACTGGCACCCATGGTGAAAAACGAGTTGATCGCCTTGCGATCGGCTCCGTAAAAGCCGAACTCAGGCGCGACGGAAAACGTCCCTTCCTCACCGATGGCCATGGACCGCGCCGGCAGCGCGGTCACAGCGATGCCGACCAGCAGGGCCAGCAACAGCAACTTCTTCAGATGAGCGTTCATGCCCTTCCTCCTTACCGTATTCACCGTTAAACGTTTGCCATGGGCATGGGCGTCCAGCTCACACATCGGGTTACCACTCCCGGTCGAAAATGACGTTCGACGCTGACGTCATGGTACATGCCCGGTTCTCTGCGGGCCCGCCAAGGGATGGCCGCGTCATCCCGCTGTTTACCGCGTTCCACAGCAGGGAACCTTCCTCGTTGCCTTTTTTAGCAGATCCCCGCGCCCCCTGCAACCGTGACCGTGTGCCCTTTCCGTCTTTCCCCGCCGGAGCCCTTGCCGCCTGGCGTCGGTTCCCGTACCCTGCGAAAAACGGCTTTCACCGCGCGCCCGGTACGTCGACAGGAGGACCTCCGCATGCCCGACAAGGAACATTCCGTTTTCGATGTGGAAGAACAGCTCGCCCGCCTCAAGGCCCGGATCGAGAGCTTTCGGGATACGGCCAAGGAGAAGGGGCCGGAGGTCCTCGACCGCTACACCGGCGAACTGGAGCGGCTCCTCGACAAGTACGACGCCGCCCGCTACAAGCTGACCCTCCTGCGCAAGGGCGGCGAGGACGCCCTGGCCGAATTGCGTGACGGCTTTGACCAGGCCCTTACCGACCTCAAAGCCACCGTGACCAAGGCCAAGGATAAATTTTAGCCGTCCGCCCATCGCCGTCTCCCCGGCGGACTCCCAGGCCGCCGTCCCGGCCGGCCTGGTCCGGTCGGCGGATCGCCGCCGTCTTGCCGACTTCCGGTCGGAGCCCCTCCGCGCTTCCAATGCGCGAGAGGCGACCGACTGTACCGGCCGCCTCTCCTTTCAATAAGACATCCCCGCCCCCGGGCAAGGGGAAGACTTACGCTTCGGTCGACAAGCCTCCGCTGGAAAACAGCGTGTCGAGCAGGCTGGACTGGAGCGAGTACTGGCTCAAACCGAACCGGGCGGCGGCGTAGTCCCCGAAGGCGTTCGTTCCCGTGCCGGAATCCTTCCCGTTTTCGCCATTGCTTCCGGAACCGTCCTGGCCGCTACCGGTCGAAATGAGCTTGGTGGACTGACTGACGATGTTGCCGTCGGCATCCGTCACCGTGGTGGTTTCCTCGATGCCCTTGTCCGTAAAGGCCATGCTTACCGTGGTGGTGGTCTCGTCGTCGTCGCTGTCGTCCGACGATCCCGAGGCCCCGGAGGCCCCGGAAGAGCCCGAAGAGGCGTCACTCGACGCCGTCTCCGCCGTGGCGGAAGTCGCGCCGGTGGCGTCGGACGCCGCCGCGGTCTGGCTCGTCGCGGTGGTATAGGAGGACGAGGCCGACACGAGCTGACCCTCGGCGTCGTAGCTCGCGGTCTCCGTGGTCGAATCGCCGCTTGGCCCGTTGCGGGTCACGCTCTGGGTCACGCTGCCGTCGCTCGCGGTCAGGCTGGAAGCGGTTTCCCAGATGTTGCCGTTGCTGTCGGTCAAGGTGCTCGACACGAGGAACCCGTCATCGGTGTTCTCGCCGGTGATGGTGCGGGTCAGGCTCTTGCCGTCCGGGCCGGTGGTGGTGATGGTCTCGGTGTAGGAACCGTCGGCCTGGGTCACCTTGACGTCGCTGCCCAGCACATTGCCGTCGGCATCGGTGGTGGTCGTGGTCAGGGTGGTGCTGCCGTCGTCGTTTTGGACCTCGTTTTGACTCGTGGTCAGGTTTTGATCCGGCGACGCGCCTTGCTGGTCCGCGGACAGGCTGGTCAGGCACCCGGTTTCCATGTCGTAGGACAGGGACCCGTTGCCCGAAAGCAGCGCGGAAAGGATGTCACTGAAACTGCCGACCGAGGAACCGGACGAGGACTCGGCAGAACTTGCCGTTGCATCGTCCGAGGTTGTGGTGTTCGCGGAGAGCAGGCTCGACATGGTCGAGCCCGTGTCCGTCTGCCCATACATGGCTTGCAGCGCCTGCAGCCAGTCGCTGGCATAGCCGGATTGCCCAACCGATTGGACGCTCATGTCCGTGCCTCCTGGGGGCGGGAAAATTTTGCCGGGCGAAACGCTCCCCACAGGGAAGACTGGCAAAGGTCATGCCGCGCGCGAGGATGGCAGGAGACGGACGCACCCGTTTCCGGTTACATCCCAAGAGGAAAAGCGCTCGAAGTCCGTGATGAAAAAAAAGAACCGGGGCGCGCGGGCGCCCCGGAAGAGACTCGGGCAGCGGGGGGGGACCGGCGTCGCTAGGCCAGTCCGCACTCGCGCAACAGGCCGGTCAGGACCTTGTCGCTGTCGAAATGGGCCTCGGCGATGGCCCGGGCAGCCTGGCCGGCCCGCACCGGATCGGCCTGGACCGCCTCGATGCCGGCAATGGCGCCGGCGGCGTCGACAAAGGGGAAAAGCCCCTCGCCCACGGGCAGGTATTCGCCAAAGCCCGTGTCCTCGATCACGGCCGGCCGGCCCGCCGCCAGGTAGGTGGCGGTACGGTCCGAGAACCAGCCGCTTTTGAGCACCACATTCTGGTCCTTGGCGATGGTGAACTCGGCCTCGGAATTGCGGATGTAGCTGCGGTAGGTGAAGGGGTCGCGCGAGACGGCCAGGGCGTCCTTGACGATCCAGCCGGCGGCGGCATAGCGGGCGGCCGCCTCTTTCATGCCGCTCATGGTCAGTTCCAACCGGGCGTCGGGCACCCGGGACGGCAGGTCGATCATGGCCTCGTACTTGACGTTCTTGCGCCAGGACAGTTTGCGCCCGCCCACTTCCACGTCCCGGTCCGCCGCCTCCCAGGTGCCGATAGTGGAGAACCCGGAGCCGATTCCGGCCCCGCGCGGCCACATGTCGAGCACCACCGGCGGCAAAAGCGGCTTCCAGTCGATGTTCGACAAGGGCACGCCGGTTTGCCCCTTGGGCAGGTTCACGCCGTAGGTGAAGCAGACGTCGTGGGTCGTGTAATAGTTGTAGGTCCAGTCGTCGCGGGCCACCTTGACCTGGGTGAAGACCGGGTCCGTGTCGATGACGGCCTTGACCGGGGCTTGCAGGTATTCCTCACGCAGGGGCACCACGGCGGAAACATTGAGGAAGAAATCGGCCGCAGCCAGCCGCCGGTCGAGCTCGGCCCGGTCCAGGCCAAAGACCTTGCCCTCGATCTGGCTAACGTAGGCCCAATTGTGCTCCAGACCGTAGCGGCGAAAAAGCGCGCTCACCACGGCCCGGCACCGGGCCGAATCCGTCACCGGATAGCCCAGCAGCGGATCGAAGGGATAGGCCCAGTCGGCGCTGTCTTCCAAAAAAAGCACTTCATGTCCCAGCCGGGCCAAGCCGGCCGCGAAATGCAACATCATCCAGGCCTGGCCACCCAGGGGAAATCCCACGGCAAACCCGGCCACCACGATCCGTCGCGACTTCATAGCCCTGTCCTCAGCTCCCCACCTTGCCCTTGGCGGCGAACCAAAGTTTGGCGCCCTTCTCCACCGTGACCACGGGGATGGCCTTGCGTTTGAGGTAGGCGCACAGCTTGGCCAACTTTTCCACGGACCAGGGCTCCCAGCCGAGTTCCGAACCGACGCCGTGCATGCAGAAAATGACCCAACCGTCCTCCAGGACGGCGTGGAGATTGACCAGACCGATGATGGTTTCAGCCGGATCGTTGGAATGGACCACGAACCGCTTGAGCCAGTACCGGTCGGTCTGGCCCCGGCGGTTGAAATCGTCGCCCCCGTCGGCCACCTGGGAATAAAACCGGCGCGACAAGGTGCTCATTTCCGGGGTCCAGTAGTTATGGGGCGTGATGTACGTATCGATGTGGAACCCCATGTCTTCGAGGGCTTTTTTCGACTCTTCCAGCTCCCGCTCGTAGGAGATGGCCCGGATGGCCTTTTTCTCGATACTGTCGGGCTCGTAGGGGTGCACCACCAGTTCGCCGATGAGTTCATCAAAGTAATAGCTGCCCCGTTCCTGGCGCACGAGCTTGCCGTTGGCGCGCTCGCGCAAAAGCTTGCCGTTTTCCACCAGGCCGGAAAGCTCCTCGTAGCGGTACTTGCCCTCGAACAGGGCTCGCTGTCCGCTGACCGGGCGCAGGTTCAGGCATTTTTCCTCGGCGTAGAACTTGGGGATGTCCACGGGCCGTTTGTGGGTCAGGCTGTGGGAAGCCACTTCCCAACCGGCCTTGGCCAGCTCGTGGATCTGCTTTTCACTCATGAAGTCCGCGTCGCCGGAATCCACCCGGTTGGCGATGATGCCGACCGTAGCCGGCAGGCCATACCGGGACAGGACCGGAAAGGCGTACTGGTAGACGCTCGACAGGCCGTCGTCAAAAACCAGGGTGACCATGCCGGCCACGCCGTTTCGGGCGCCGATCAGGAAAAAAAACAGGGACGCGAGACAGAGAAACCCGTGGAAACGCATTTTTTTCATGGTGTGACCGTCAAGGCAAAAGGGGAAGGGTCGGTGCCGATGCTCGGGCATACCTAAAGTAAAAAAGCCAAAAGTCAATGTCCCGACGCCAAATCAAGCGTCGGCTTGGGAAAATCCCCAGAAATTCCAGATCATTGAAGATCGGCGGCCGGCTCGCCCCCCCCGCGTCGGGACACGCGGCAAAGCACCCGGGCCAGCCTGCCCGGCCCGGCTTGACGGCCGGTGCAAAACTGCTATGTGGCCTTTGCCGTTCGTCCTGCGGGCGGCCGTCCAACCATCGGAGAAAGCATGCACGCGAAATCGGTTACCTGGGGCATTCTGCCTTTTGTGGTACTCATGGCCGCCGCCCTCCCGGCCCTGGCCGCGGCCAAACACTTCCGCCTGGCCAGCGATCATTTCCGCGACTATGCGACCAAATCCGCGGACTTCTATTTCAAGGCCGAGACGCCCGCGGACAAGCATATGCTCAATCACCTGGCCTCCGTGGCCTCCATTTACGCCGAGAAAGCCAACACCCTGGCCAATCTGGTGGACATCGCGGAACACATGACCGCCAAGCGGGACCGGGTGTACGTGGCCGAGCGCATCCAGGACTTCCGGCGCCAAAACGCCCTGTCCCTGCCCCAGGACATCAAGCTTCTTTCCGACCTGGTGGAAGCCCAGGAAAACCAGGACATCCGCTCCCTCGGCACCCGCATCGTCACCGAGATGCGCGTGTTCGCCCGCAACGTCGACAATCTCTAGCCTCCCGGCATCCAACACGCCATCCCGGGCCGGACCGCACGGGTCTGTCGGCGCGACCGGCAACGCGGTTGCACCTCACCGGCCTTCGACGGACGCCGTGCGGTGTCTCGACGGCAAGCCGCTATTCGGTGCCGGCGGCCGGTCCTGCCACGCCCTGGCGCGGCAGGGGATGGTCGGGGAACACCACGGTCACCTGTTCGACGTTGTCCGCCCGGGCCTTGGCCTGGGCAATGGACACGGCCAGGACATGGCCTCCCCGAGTCCGATCCTTGGACAGGAAATGGAAATGCCAGCCGGTGGGCGAAAGCCCCGGCGCCGAGGGCGGGGCGTAGACGCCGATCAGCGTGCCGGAAACCTGCTCCAGCGGGAAAAGACGCTGGCCCTTAATGGCATCGGCCAGGGTCGGCCAGGGCTTGGGCTGGGCCGGCACGCTGCGGGCCGTCAACCGGCTGAAGGTCCCGTCCACCCGCACGACGTAATAGCGGGCCGGATCGGCCAGCTTGGCCATGAGCGCCGCTTTCAGACCGTCCAGATCCAGGCCGTCCACAGCTCCGAGATCACGCGTCCCCTTGAAAAAAACCACGTCGGCATAGGGCGTCTTGGCCTCGGGCCGCGCGGCATGGACGCTGCCGTCGCTTTTGACCTGGTAAAAGCCCCCGTCCAAGGCCACCATTTCGCCGTCGAGATCCACGAAGGTGCCGAGGCCGAAATCCCCATGGCGGGCCAGATCGGCAAAGGTCGTCTTGCCCTCGTAGAGCCCGGCCGACAGAGCCTCGATGGTCGACACCTGATAGAGGTCCACGGCCTGGACCGGCCCGGCCAGCACCAGACAAGCAAAAAAGACCAGCGCGGCCAAACGGACGCGACGGAACACACAGCGCATGGGAACCTCCTTGGCTTAGTCCAATCCGGTTTCCGGGTCGGGTTCCCCGGCCAGAAAGCGGCGCACCACGGGATCGGTCGCGGCCATGATCGCCTCGGGGCTGCCCTCGAAGACGATGCGGCCGCCGTCGAGCATGGCCACATGGCCGGCCACCTCGAACACGTCCGGGATGTCGTGGCTGACGAGCAGGGCCGTGAAGCCGAACCGGCGTCGGGATTGGTCGATGAGCGACAGCACCGCCGCCTTGCGGATGGGATCGAGCCCGGTGGTGGGCTCGTCGAACAGCACGAGCCGGGGTTCGGTGACCAGGGCCCGGGCCAGGGCCACGCGTTTTTGCATGCCCCCGGAAAGCTGGGAAGGATATTTGGACAGGGTCGGGACCAGTTCCAGGCGCTCGGCCATGCTCCCCACCCGCTCGGCCACGGTGGACTCGGGCAGGCGTTCGGTTTCGCGCAGGGGCAAGGCAATGTTGTCGAACACGGTCATGGAATCGAACAGGGCCATGTTCTGGAACATGTAGCTGCACTGGCGGCGCAAGGCCCGGCGCTCGGCCCGGCTCATGGCCGACAGGGATTCGCCCTGGAACAGGATGTCCCCGGAATCCTGGCCGAGCAGGCCGATGATGTGCTTGAGCAGGACGCTTTTGCCCTCACCGGACTTGCCGATGACGGCCGTGACCTCGCCCTCGGGCACGGTCATGTCCACGCCGCGCAGCACGGGTTGGCCCGCGAAGGCCTTGGTCAGGCCCCGAATTTCAATCATGGTTTGCGTCATGGCTTCCGGTTCCGGTCGGAACCGGGGTTACCTTGACCGCATTCGCGCCCAAAAGCAAGGCCCGCAAGCGTCTTAGGCCTTTGCCGCGATCTCGGCCTCGGGCAGCCCGAGCGGCGCCCGACGGTCGCGCACATAGGAATTGCCCGGCTTGGACTTGGCGAACTTTTTCACGGCCGCCGCCCGGGCCCCGAGCTCGTCCATGGTTACGGGCACGGCAAAGGCGCAATCGATGACGCCCATGGACACGGTCAACAGCTCGAACCGCCCCACCCGGCCGTCGCGGCCCTGGCCCTCCACATAGCCCCGCTCCCGGTCCTCGGCCGAGTACAGGGCCGGCGAGGCCGCGGCAAAGGCATCGATGGCCACCTGGCAAAGCTGGTCCACGGATTCCCCGCGGCACAGCAGGACGAAATCGTCGCCGCCCACATGGCCCAGGAAATCGTCCTGGTCGCCGTGGGCCGACAAGGCCTCGCCCAGGATGCGGGCCGTGAGCAAAATGGCCTTGTCACCGTCCTTGAAACCGTAGACGTCGTTGAACACCTTGAAATTATCGAGATCCACGTAAACGAGGCTGGTCGGGGTCCGGGTGGCGGCCCGGCGACCGATCTCGCGCTCGATGGACACGTTGCCGGGCAGACCGGTCAGGGGATTGGCGCCCTTGGCCATCTCCACCTGGACGCAGGCCAAGGCGTCGAGGATTTTCTGCACCGAGACCATGCCCGTGAGCCGGCCCCGGCAGGTGACCAGGATCGGGTCGTAGAGCTTGTCGCGATCCCGGGCCATGGCCGCCTGGGCCGCCACTTCCACGGGCGTGTCCCACTCCACGGCCAGCGGCGAGGCGTCCATGATGCGGGTCACCTCCCGGCGCAAAAAGAGCGACAACCCGTACTGGGTGCTGAGCAGCCGGTCCAGGTGGTGGCTCATGACCAGGCCCTCGGGCCGGCCGTCGCGCACCACGGCCACGGCATGGGCCGCGCCGTTGGCCTCGAAAAACTGTTTGACCTCACCCACCGAGGCCTGGGCGTCGACCACCTGGGGACGGTCGGCCAGGTCGTGGATGGGCGAGGCGCACTTGAGTCCGCCCGAGACCAGGCCGGACCCGGCCGCCAACGAGGCCCGGACCGCGTCGGACAACGCTTCGGGCGTTTCCGCCGGCCGGCCCAGGAAAAAACCCTGGCCGAAATGCACGCCCAGACGGATCAGGCAGACCAGTTCCGCCTCGGTCTCGATGCCCTCGGCCACCATGCGGCAGCCGACCTTGTCGGCAAAGGTGAGCAGGGTTTCAATCAGCGCCCGTTTGACCGGGTTGGTGTCGATGCCGCGCACGAGGGACATGTCGAGCTTGATGAAATCGGGCCGGATCTCGGCGATGCAGGCCAGGCCCGAATAGCCCGTGCCCACGTCGTCCACGGCCACGCCGTAGCCGGCCGCCCGGTAATGGTCGAGGGTGCGATGGAACAGATTGAAATCCTTGACGCTGTGGCGCTCGGTAATCTCCAGCACCACATTGCGCGGCTCCATGCCGTACTTGTCGAGCAAGCGCCGCGTCTCGCCCGGGGTGAAGGCCGGATCGAGCAGGGTGCGGGGATGGACGTTGCAAAAAAGCCGGCCGGCCTGGCCGCGACCGGCAAAGCCCTGGATGGCCGCCTCGCGACAGACCTTTTCCAAGGCAAAAATGGCCCCGGCCTCCTCGGCGAAATCAAACAGCATGGCCGGGGATTCCAGGGCGCTACCGGCCGGTCCCCGGGCCAGGGCCTCGTGGGCGAACACTTGGGCCCCGCGCAGGGTGACGATGGGCTGGTAGACGGAGCGCAGGTGGCCGAGTTCCAAAATCTCGCGAAATTCGCGCAGCATGGGCGAGGCGCCCCGACCGCCCTTGCGGGCGAGCCTGGCGGCTTCGGCCAAGGCAGCAGCCAGGGCCTGGTCGAGCCCACTCACCCCTTGGCTGATGATCGGGGCCGCGCCGGCCCGAATCTCCGGCTCCTGGCCGGTGAGCCGGATGGCCTCGGCCCGCAACCGGCCCCGGGTCTCCAGACGCAAGGCGGCGCAGGCCCGATCCAGGTCTTCCAGGGCGCTCGTCTTGCCCCCGGCCAGCACCAGCACCCGGCCCGGCTCCAACCGTTCCACCAGGCACACCGGCAACCCGAACAGGCGCTGGTCCACCACCCAGCGCAACTCCCGCTCCATGGCCTCGGCCAAAGCCGTGGCCACCTCGGGGCGAAAGAGGCGCCGCAATAATATGAAATCGTGGATCTCGAAGAGCATGACGCACAGGGCGCCGCCCAAGCCCACATGGCTGGCGACCTGGACCCGGCGTTGGCCGGCCAGGAATTCGGGAAAGAGCCGACGCTCCCCCATGCCGCCTTCCGGAATGAAACGCTGCTCGAAACGCGGTGTAAACTGCATAATGGTCCTTAACATGGGGCGCTCCCGGGTGTGGCCCAGGCCGTCGGCCTGGCCGAAGGACCAGGTGGCGGCACCATGCCTTATCGAATTGGGAACTTGGCCGCACGGTTTCGACTTTTCCGTGACGGTTCGGTGACAACAAGACCACTATCGTCGGGCGCGGCTCTGGAGTATAAAGCCCCCATGCATGCCGCCACCATCATTGTGGGCGCCGGCATCCTGGGCTTGACCCTGGCCCGGGAACTGGTGGCCCGGGGAGCCGAGAATCTCGTCCTTCTCGACAAGGAGTCCGGGCCGGCCCGCCATGCCTCGGGCCGCAACAGCGGCGTGCTCCACGCCGGCATCTACTACGCCCCGGACAGCCTGCGGGCCAAAACCTGCCTGGCCGGCAACCGCCTCATGAAGGCCTATTGCCGGGAGCGCGGCCTGCCCCTGCACGAATGCGGCAAGGTCATCGTCACCCGAGCCCCGGAAGAAATCTCCGGCCTGTTCGCCCTGCGCGACCGGGCCGTGGCCAACGGCACCCCGGTCTCGGTCCTGGACAGCCACGAACTGGCCACCATCGAGCCCTACGCCAAGACCGTGGACCGGGCGCTTTTTTCCCCGGAAACGGCCGTGGTCGACCCCAAGGCGATCTGCACCGCCCTGGCCGCGGACCTCACCGCCTCGGGCCGGGTGCGCATCCTGTGGAACACCCGGGCCGTCGGTCCCAAGGGGCCGGGCCTGCTCGCCACCTCGGCCGGGGACATCACCTACGACAAGCTCGCCAACGTGGCCGGCGCCTATGCCGACCGGCTGGCCAAGGCGTATGGCCTGGGCGCGGGCTACCAGCTCGTGCCGTTCAAGGGCGTGTACCGCAAGCTCACGCCCCAGGCGGCCCAGCTCGTGCGCGGCAACGTCTATCCCGTGCCCGATCCGCGCAATCCCTTCCTCGGCGTGCATTTCACGCGCGGGGTTACGGGCGAGGTGGCTATCGGCCCGACCTCGATTCCGGCCTTTGGCCGGGAGAACTACGGCCTCCTCGCGGGCCTCGACGCCGAAGCGCCTTCGATCCTCTGGCGCGACGCGGTGCTTTTCGCCGTCAATCCGGGATTCCGGTCAGTGGCCCTGAGCGAGCCACGCAAGTACCTGTTCAGCCAATTTTTCGCCGACGCCTCACGCCTGCTGCGAAATCTGTCCCCAGGCGATGTCGCGCCCTCGGCCAAGGTCGGCATCCGGCCCCAGCTCGTGGACATCCGCCAAAACCGCCTGGTCACGGATTTTGTCCTCGAATCCGGCCCGCGTGAGCTCCATGTGCTCGGGGCCATTTCCCCGGCCTTCACCTCCTCCATGGCCTTTGCGCCCTGGCTGGCCGACCGGCTGTAACACCCCGGACACGAGTCCTCCCCATACGTTTTCCTTTCGCGGTTGCATAAAAACCGATTCCGGGTATCATGCTTTGCAATCGGATTTTTTTGTCCCGACCACCTCCGGTCGCACCTCGAGCCAGGAAGCCTGTCCATGCCCGCACCCCCAGCTTACGTTCCCCTGGCCCAGCCGTTTTCCCCCTGGGAGCCCGGAGCCCTGGCCCTGCTCGTCTACGCCGCCATCGTGCTCGGACTCATGGCCGCCATCCTCTTTCTCTCGGGCTTCCTGACCCGGCGCGCGCCCAATCCGAACAAGCAACGCCCCTACGAATGCGGCATTCTGCCAACCGGCGACGCCCGCTTTCCCTATCCGGTGCCGTTTTTCCTCATGGCGGTGTTTTTCCTGCTCTTCGACGTGGAAACCGCCTATATCCTCGCCTTTGCCGTGGCCTGGGACAGCTTGGGACTGCCCGGCTATTTCCGGCTGGCCGTGTTCGTCGTCGTGCTCGGGCTGGGGCTGGCCTATGCCTGGCGCAAGGGCGCGCTCGACTGGACCGAGGAGGACGGATTGTGACCGGTTTGTCCGAGGCCGTCTTTTCCCCAGCCGACGCCATCATCAACTGGGCGCGCAAAAACAGCCTGTGGCCGTTTTTTTTCGGTCTGTCCTGCTGTTTCGTGGAGGAAGCGACCGCCTGGGGCCCGCGCTACGACATCGCCCGCTTCGGCTCGGAAGTCTTTCGGGGCTCGCCGCGCCAGGCCGACGTGCTCATCATCTCGGGCACGATGTTCAAAAAGGTCGCCCCGGTGGCCTTGCGGCTCTACGAGCAACTGAGCGACCCCAAGTGGGTCATCTCCATGGGGTCGTGCAGCAATTCCGGCGGCATGTACGACGTGTATTCCGTGGTCCAGGGCTCGGACCAGATCCTGCCCGTGGACGTGTACATCCCGGGCTGTCCGCCCCGGCCCGAGGCCCTGTTCGACGGGTTGCTGCTGCTCCAAAAAAAGATCGCCGCCGGAGAAAAACCCACCCGGCCGGTGCTGCATCTGCCCGGTGGCAGCCAGGGCGGGCGGACCGACCATCTGGTCGACGGGGTGACCAAATGCCGCGACACACGCGGGCCGGGCATGACCGGCATCCCCATCCGGGGCACGGACGCCACCGAACCGCAGTTTCGGGACTCCCGGGCCCGGTATATCTGGACACCCCCGGCGCCCCGGCTTGCGCTGCGTCCGGACCAGGAGGCGGTGACGGCCGATCTGGCCGCCGCTTTCGGCGATGCCGTACACCCCGTGCCCGGCGCCTGCGACATGCCGACCTATGTGGTGACGCCGGAGCGTCTCACTGAGGTGCTGGCCCATCTCAAGGCCCACGTCCCCACCCGGTTCGAGCGGCTGGAGGACCTGACCGCCCTCGACGAGACGGCCCGCGCCCACCGCCCCGATCACGACGCCACCGTGGTCTATACCCTGATGTCGCTTTCCACCCCGGGTATGGTGCGGCTCAAATGCCCGCTCCCGAGCCTCGACGCGGCCATGCCCACGGCCACGGGCGTCTGGCCCTCGGCCGACTGGTACGAACGCGAAGCGGCCGAGATGTTCGGGCTGACCTTCACCGGCCACCCCGACCCCAGGCGGCTGCTCACCCACCGGGACTGGGTCGGCCATCCCCTGCGCAAGGCCTACGAGGGCCGGGCGACCAGCATGCCGCCCTTCACCCGGGCCGAGGCCGAGCGCCTGGAACCGGTGGACGCCAGGGGAATCCTCGGGCCGCACGCCGATGCCGGCGATTACCTGCTCAATTTCGGTCCCCACCACTATGCCGCCCACGGCATCCTGCGCTACGTGCTGGCCCTTCGCGGCGAACGCATCCGGGCCGTGGGCCTCGACATCGGCTACCACCACCGGGGCGTGGAAAAAATCGGCGAACGGCAAACCTGGCACCAGTTCATCCCCTACACCGACCGGGTGGACTACCTGTCCGGCGCGGCCAACAACCTGTCCTATGTCACGGCCGTGGAAACCCTGGCCGGCATCGAAGTCCCGCCCCGGGCGGCCTGGGTCCGGGTCCTGTTGGCCGAACTGTTCCGGCTCTCCAACCACTTGATGTATTTCGGTACCTTCCTCCAGGACCTCGGCATGATGAGCCCGGTATTCTACGGGCTGCGCGAACGGGAAATGGTCCTTGACATCGTGGAGATGATTACCGGCGGAAGGCTGCACCCGGCCTGGCTGCGTATCGGCGGCCTGGCCGCGGACCTGCCCGAGGGCTGGAAGGAACGCCTCGACGCCTTCGTCAAGATCTTCCCGTCGCGCCTCAAGGAATACCACGCCGGGGTGACCAAAAATCCCATCGTCAAGGCCCGCTGCCAGGGGATCGGCGCCTTCACCACGGACCAGGCCGTGGATTGGGGCGTGACCGGCCCCAACCTGCGGGCCACGGGCCTGGCCTGGGACCGGCGCAAGACCCTGCCCTATGGCGCCTACCCGGAATTTGACTTCGACATCCCGACCGAGACGACCGGGGACTGCTATGCCCGCTACCTCGTGCGCATGGCCGAGATGGGAGAGAGCCTGCGCATCATCGAGCAGGCGGCGCGCACCATGCCGGGCGGCCGCTACGTGACGGCCGACGCGCGCTACGGCCTGCCCGAAAAAAAGGCGGCGCTTACCGACATCGAAAGCCTCATCCACCATTTCGTGAACGTGACCCGGGGCCCGCGCCTGCCCGCGGGCGAAGCCTACGCCGCCACCGAAGCCCCGCGCGGCGAGCAAGGCTACTACCTGGTCTCCGACGGCGGCAACCACGCCTACCGCCTGCGCATCCGCACCCCTGGTTTCGCCAACATCCAGGCTCTGCCGCTTTTGGCCAGGGGCGCCCGGATCGCCGATTTCGTGGCCATCCTGGCGTCGTATGACTACATCTTACCGGATATCGATCGATGACAGACCATTGGAAGAGCCTCCGGCGGCCCGGGATGGGCGTTGCCCCTCCCGGGACCCACCCCACCAGGGGGATGATCCCCCCGGCCCCCGGCAAAAGGGGGCTGGACATTGCCGCTTTTTTCCCCTGTATCACCCCCTTGCGGGGGGGCCGGGGGGGCGTCATGCCCCCCGGCGAAGAGGTCCAGGAGGGACCGCGTCCCTCCTGGCCGCCGGAGGCATAACCCACCCATGCCCACGCTCCCCACCGCACTCGTCGACGAGCTCGACCGCCTCGTCACCCAGGCCGCGAAGCCCAAGGAAGCGGCCGTGGATGTCCTGTATGCCTTGCAGCAGCACTACGGCTATCTCTGCGACGAGGCCCTGCACTATGCCGCGAAGCTGCTCGCCATGACCACGCTGGAACTCGAATCCCTGGCCACGTTTTACGACTATCTCTATCGCCGGCCGGTCGGACGCTACGTCATCCACGTCTGCGATTCGGTGGTGTGCTGGATGTTCCACCAGGATTCCATTTTCGACTACCTCTGTCGCAAGCTCGGTGTGCCACCGGGCGGCACCACCGACGACGGCCTTTTTACCGTGCTGCCGGCGGCCTGCGTGGGCAACTGCCACAATGCCCCGACCATGCTCATAAACGGCCGTTTTTACGACCGCCTGACCCCGCAGCGCGTTGACGCCCTTTTGGAAGAACTGCGTTCGGGCGTGGAGGAGCCGGTGCGATGCAAGTGAGCCTGCCCCAGGTGCTTTTGGCCAACCGCCCTCTCGGCCGGCCGGCCACCTTCGAGGAGTACCGCTCCGGCGGCGGCTATCGGGCACTTGCCGATACCGTGGGCAAGCGCACCCCGGCCGAGGTCCTGGACATGGTCCTGGCGGCGGACCTGCGCGGTCGGGGCGGAGCCGGTTTCCCGGCCGGACGCAAATGGCAGGGTATTCCGGCCGATTATGTGGGGCCGCGCTATGTGGTGGTCAATACCGACGAGATGGAGCCCGGCACCTTCAAGGACCGCATCCTCGTCAACGTGGACCCGCATCTGGTCATCGAGGGTATCCTGTTGTGCGCCTATGCCGTGGGAGCCGAACTCGGCATCTTTTTCATCCGCCCGTCCTACGAGTCCGACGCCGTGCTCCTCGAACGCGAACTGGCCGTGGCCAGGGCCAACGGCCTTCTTGGGAAAAACATCCTGGGCAGCGATTTTTCCTGCGACATCCACGTGCACCGCAGCGCCGGCCGCTACATCTGCGGCGAGGCCTCGGCCCAGATCAAGGCTATCTCGGGCCTGCGCCCCAATCCCCGCAAGGGCGGACCGCGCATGAGCGTCAAGGGCCTGTGGGACCGCCCGACCATCGTCAACAACCTGGAGACCCTGGCCAATCTGCCCGGCATCCTGCGCAACGGCCCGGACTGGTTCAAGTCGCTCGCCCGCACGGCCACGGGATCGGGCACCAAGCTCTACAGCGTCTCGGGCAAGGTGGCGCGGCCGGACTGCTTCGAGCTGCCCATTGGCACGCCCCTTCGGGAAATCATCTTCGAGCACGCCGGCGGCATGGCCCCGGGCAAGACTTTCAAGGCCGCCATCCCGGGCGGGGCCTCCACCGGCTACATGCCCGAAGCGCTGCTCGACACGCCCATGGATTTCGACGCCATGCGCGCCGCCGGCCAGCGCCTGGGCACGGCCTCCATCATGGTCTTCGCCACCGATACCTGCCTTGTCGCGGCCACACTCAACCTGATCGAATTTTTCACCCGGGAGTCCTGCGGCTGGTGCACGCCCTGTCGCGAGGGCCTGCCCTATGTGCGGGAGCTGTTGCGCCTGATCGAAGGCGGCGAGGGGAAGGAAGCGTACCTTGGCATGTTGCGCGAGATGTGTGCGGCCATGGCGCACGCCTACTGCGCCTTTGCCCCGGGCGCGGCCGCGCCGGTTCTCGGCCTGCTCGACCACTTCGAGGACGAGATGCGGGCGCACATCACCGAAAAACGCTGTCCCTTCGGCAACCCGCCCCCGGCGCTACGCGGCCGGGCCTGCGGCACCCGGCCCATCGTGTTCGGTCCCACCCCCTGCCCGGAGGACGCATGCCCGATCTGATCATCGACGGCCTGCCCGTGTCCGTGGCCAAGGGGACAACCGTCATCGAGGCGGCCGAAACCGTCGGCATCTACATCCCCCGTCTGTGCTGGCATAAGGCCCTCGGCGCGGCCGGCGCCTGCCGGCTGTGCGCGGTCATGTTCACGGACGGCCCGGTCAAGGGCCTGCACATGAGCTGCATGACCCAAGCCGCCGACGGCATGGTGGTGGACACCGGCCATCCCGAGGCCGTGGCCTTCCGCCGGCAGGTCCTCGAATGGCTCATGGCCAACCACCCCCACGACTGTCCGGTGTGCGACGAGGGCGGCGGCTGCCTGCTCCAGGACATGACCATCGCCGCCGGCCAGAGCCTGCGCCGCTATCCGGGACGCAAGCGCACCTACCCGGACCAGGACCTGGGCCCATTCATCCAGCACGAGATGAACCGCTGCATCCACTGCTACCGCTGCGCCCGGTTCTACCAGGACTATTGCGGTTACCGCGATTTCGGGCCCATGCAAAACGCCAACCGAGTGTATTTCGGCCGGTTTGTGAGCGGCGCCCTGGAAAGCCCCTTTGCCGGCAACCTGGCCGACATCTGCCCCACCGGCACCCTCACCGACAAGACCGCCCGGTACAAGGCCCGGCGATGGGAAACCGAACGCACGCCCTCGGTCTGCCCCCACTGCGCCCTTGGTTGTCACACCGTGGTCGCCACTCGCAACCGGGCCATCGTGCGCATCGAATCCCGCGAAAATCCGGCCGGCAACGGCTTTTTCCTGTGCGACCGGGGCCGGTTCTCCCACGGCTTCGACACCGCCCCGGACCGGCCGCGCCAGGCCCGGGTCAGCGGCCGTACCGTGTCCATGGATGCGGCCCTGGCCACCACGGCCCAACTGTTGGCCAGGGCCCGCGCCCTGCACGGCCCGGAATCGATCGCCTGCATCGGCGGCGTGCGCGCGGTCCAGGAGACCCTGGCCGCCTTGGACGCCCTGGCCCGCACCGCCGGCTGGCCGCAACCGGCCCATTTCCTGACTGCCCGGGAGGGAGGCGACCTTCGCGCCGCCTTGGATGTGACCACGTCCGAACGGGCCCGGTCCCTGACCCGGATCGAACAGGCCGACGCGGTCGTGTGCCTCGGGGTCTCGCCCCTTTACGACGCGCCCCTGCTGGCCCTGGCCCTGCGCCAGGCCAGTCGGAACGGTGCGCCCGTGTTCGTGGCCGATCCCCGCCCCGTGGACCTACCCCTGCCCGTTGTCCATCTGCCCGTGCCCCCGGAGCGCCTGCCGGCCCTGGCCACGCTCCTTTTCGCCGATCCCGGCGAGGCCCGGGCCCTGTGGCCCGACACGCCACAGTTGCGGCCGCTTCTGGAAAACGCCGCCCGAGCCCTGGCCGCGGCCAAGGCCCCGGTGCTGGTTTTTGCCCCGTCCCTGGCGCCGTATGTGCCGGCTGACCCGCGCCTCGGCCTATGCCCGGTGCCGCTCGGAGCCAACGCCGCCGGCGCGGCCCTGCTCGAAACCGACGCGGCCCCGGGACTCGCCGACATCGCCAAGGGCGTGGCCGACGGGCGCGTCACGACCCTTGTCGTCGTGGAAGCCGATCCCCTGGCCGCATTCCCGGACCTGGCCGCCCAGACCGAACTCCTGATCGTGTGCGACCATTTGCCCACGGCCACGGCCAAGGCGGCCTCGGTCTTTTTGCCGACCAAGACCTTGTATGAATCCGGCGGCACTTTGTGCGACCATCTTGGCCGGATGGAGCGGGCCGCGCCGGCCCATGCCGTGGGCGAACCCGTGTCCCGGGAAGGCCGGGGCGACCATCCGCCCCGGGGCTATGCCCGCCCCCTGTCCGGCACCGATCCCCGGCCGGCCTGGACGCTCCTGGCCGCCCTTGGCGAGGCGCTGTCCCCGGGCCACGACCTGCTTGAGGCCGCGACCGCCCTTGTCCCGGACGCTCCCCGGCCTGCCCCGGACCAGGACCCTGCTCCGGCCGCACCCGGGGCGGATTCCGGACCGCGCCTGACCGTCCTTTTCGCCGACAGCCTGTTCGGCACCGAAGAGCTCGGGCGCTTAGCGCCCCTGGACGCCCGGCTGGTGCTCAAACCGGAACTTGTTCTGCACGTCGAGGATGCCCCGGTCTTTGCCCTGCAACCGGGCGATACCGTGGCCCTTTCCGCCGGCAATCGGGAGGTCGTTCTCACCGTGCGCCTGTCCGGGGACATGGCCCGGGGCGTGGTCGTCCTGCCCCGTCTGGCCGAACTCGCCGCCCTGGCCCCGACCCTGGGTCCAGGAACGTTGCGGAAGAGGTGACACCATGGACGTCCTCCTCGGCCTTGGCGTCATGCTGGTCAAAATGGCGGTCATGCTCGGCGTGGCCCTGGGACTGGCCGCCTACATGATCCTGCTCGAACGCAAGCTCCTGGGGCGCTTCCAGGTCCGCTACGGCCCCAACCGGGTCGGACCGTTCGGCCTGCTCCAGCCCGTGGCCGACGGCCTCAAGATGCTCCTCAAGGAAGACATCATTCCGGACGGGGTGGATCGCCGCATTTTCCTGGTCGCTCCGGCCGTGGTCGCGGGCACGGCCCTTTTCGCCTTCGTCGTGGTCCCGTTCGGGCCGACCCTGAGTCTGTTCGGCCATGCCGTGCCCCAGGTCATCGTGGATACCAACGTGGGTTTGCTCGTGGTCCTGGGACTTTCGTCGCTGGCCGTATACGGCCTGGCCCTTGGCGGCGTGGCCTCGGACAACAAGTACGGCCTGCTCGGCGGCGTGCGCGGCGTGGCCCAGATGCTGAGCTACGAGCTGCCGCTGGGGCTCGCCCTGGTGCCGGTGGTCATGCACGCCCGCTCGTTGCGCCTGACCGCCATTGTCGATGCCCAGGCGAGCCTGCCCTTTGCCCTGACCGAGCCGGTCGCCTTCGCGCTTTTCGTCATCGCCGCCCTGGCCGAGACCAAGCGCATTCCCTTTGACCTGCCCGAGGCGGAAAACGAGCTCCAGGCCGGTTTCCACACCGAATATTCGGGCATGCGCTTCGCGCTTTTTTTCGTCGGCGAATACGTCAACATGATCCTGCTCGGGGCCCTGACCGCGATCTTTTTCCTGGGCGGCTGGCACGGGCCACTCCTGCCGCCCATCCTCTGGCTCGGGCTCAAGGTGCTGGCCGTCCCGGTCTTTCTCATCTGGACCCGGGCCTCGCTGCCGCGTTTGCGCTACGACCAGCTCATGAGCCTGTGCTGGAAGGCGCTTATTCCCCTGGCCCTGGTCAACGTCCTCGTCACCGGCGCGCTGCTCGTCTGGCGGATCTAAGGGGGGCGCCATGACCAAACCGACATCCTTTCCCAAAGCCTTTCTGGACGGCGCCCTGGGCCTGGCCGGGTCCTACGCCGCCACCTTGCGCCATCTGTTCCGCCGACCGGTTACCGAGCAGTACCCCGAGTACAAACGGCCCCTGCCCGAGCGCACCCGGGGCCGCATCATCCTCACCCGCTCCCCGGACGGCCGGGAACGCTGCGTGGCCTGCGGTCTGTGTTCGGGCGCCTGTCCGGTCAACTGCATCTCCATGCAGGCCGAGGAGACGTCCGATGGCCGGCGCCAGGCCGCCTGGTTTCGCATCAATTTTGCCCGCTGCATCTACTGCGGCCTGTGCGAGGAGGCCTGCCCGACGCTCGCCATCCAGCTCACGCCGGAATTCGCCTTTGCCAAGGACGCCATCGCCGATTTCGTGTACGAAAAGGAGAACCTGCTCGTCTCCCACGGCGGCAAGCATCCGGACTACGATTTCTACCGCCATGCCGGCATCATGAGTGAGCGCGGCAAGGGCGAGCATCCGGGCGAGGACGCGCCCGTGGACATCAAAAGCATCCTCCCCTAGGGGCCGATCACCACAAGGACTTCCCCATGGCGACACCACACCATCAAGAACCAAACTACTTCCCGCCGCACGGCAACTCTGGCCTGGTGTGGGTTTCCAAAGGGCGCCGCCCTTTGGTCGCCGAAGGCTCTCCCCTACCCTCCCCTCCGAGGATTCGCCCATGACCAGCCTTGGCGCCTTGTTCTACCTTTTTGCCGCCATCATTCTCGTTGCCGCCGGGCTGGCCGCGACCAGGACCAATCCAGTGCATGCCATCTGTTGTGCCGTGGTGGCGTTTCTCGGCACTGGGGCGCTCATGACCGTGCTCGGCGCGCCGCTGCCCGGCATTCTCGTGGTGGTGGTCTATGCCGGAGCGATCATGGTGCTGTTTCTGTTCATCCTCATGCTGCTCGGACTGCGTGCCCCGGCCGGTGGTGTGGCCTTTTCCGGGCTTGTCCTGCCGGCGGTGCTCGGCGCGGCCACGTTGGTCTCGCTGCTCGCGGTCATCGGCCGCGATCCGAGAGGCCTGCCCCTGCTCCCGGCGGCCATGGCCGGCCCCGAGGTGGTGGGGCGCACCCTTTTCACCCGCTACTGGCTGGCCGTGGAGGCGGTGTCCGTGCTGCTGTTCGCCGCTCTGGCCGCCGTGATCCTGCTCGGCCGGGCAAAAAAACCGGCCAGGGCACCGGGAGGTCCCACGGCATGAACGTGCCCCTGTCCCATGTGGTGGCCCTGGGCGCGGCCCTGTTCGCCATCGGCGCGGTCTGTGCCGTGGCCAGGCGTTCGGTGCTCATGATCCTCATCGGCCTGGAATTCATGCTCGCGGCCGGGAGCATCGTGTTTACGGGCGCGGCCCTGGCCTGGGGCAATGCCGACGGCCAGGCCGCAGTCATCATCGTGCTCGGCCTGGCCGCGGCCGAAGCGGCCCTGGGCCTGGCCCTGGTCGTCCACGGCCGGCGCGGGGGCGGCTCCATCGCCGCCGACGACTACGACCGGTTGCGAGGCTAGTTTTTATGCAGACGTCCCTTGCCACGTTGCTGCTGTTTCCCCTGATCGGGGCCGCGCTCCAGGCCGCGCTTGGCCGCCGGCTCGGCCCGTCCCGAAGCGGCCTGCTCGCCTGCGCAGCCATTGCCGGGGCCCTGGTCGCGGCCGTGGCCGCGCTGTGGCACCAGGGCGTGGCCGCCGAGACCGTGTCCTTCGGCTCCTGGATCAGCCTGGACGGTTTTCGGGCCGACTTTTCCCTACTCTATAACCGCATCGCCGGACTCATGGCCGTCACGGTCACCTTCGTGGCCCTGCTCATCCACGCCTATTCCGCCGTGTACATGGGGCACGACAAATCCTTCCCTCGTTATTTCTGCTACTTGAACCTGTTCGTCTTTTTCATGCTCGTCATCACCCTGGCCGACGATCTGGTCTTTTTGTTTCTGGGCTGGGAAGGCGTCGGCTTTTGCTCCTTTGCCCTGATCGGCTTCTGGCACGACAAGCTCGGCAACGTGGACGCCGGGCGCAAGGCTTTTCTCATGACCCGGGTGGGCGATCTCGGCTTCGTGGCCGCCCTGGCCCTGCTCGTCGGGCAATCCGGCCAGGCCTCCCTGACCGAACTGGCCGCGACGGTTCCGAACCTGTCCACCGGGCTTGCCGCAGCCATCGGTTTCTGCTTTCTGTTCGCCGCCCTCGGCAAATCGGCCCAGTTGCCGCTGTCCACCTGGCTGCCCGATGCCATGGCCGGTCCGACGCCGGTTTCGGCCCTGATCCACGCCGCCACCATGGTCACGGCCGGGGTCTACCTGCTCGTGCGTCTGGAACCGCTGTTGCCGTACGCCCCGGATGTCGGAATCACGGCCGCGGCCATCGGGGCGCTCACCGCCTTGTGGGCGGCGGCCTGCGCCCTGGCCCAGCGCGACGTCAAACGCATCCTGGCCTATTCCACCATCAGCCAGGTGGGCTACATGTTCATGGCCGCCGGATCCGGCGACGCCATCGGCGCCATGTTCCACTTGCAGACCCACGCCTTTTTCAAATCCCTGCTGTTTTTGTGCGCCGGAGTCATGATCCAGGCGGCGGGCGGTGAACACGATATTTTCCGCATGGGCGAAAAACTGCGCCGGGCCGTGCCCGGGCTTTTTCCGATTTTCGCCTGCGGCGCGGCCGCCCTGGCCGGCCTGCCCCTGACCGCCGGCTACGTGAGCAAAGGCCGCATCCTGGCCGATGTGCTGGAACGACCGGGAAGCATTTATCTCTGCATTTTCGTTGTCGGCATGGTCACGGCCCTGCTGACCGCCCTGTACGTCTTCCGGCTGTTTTTCGTGGCCTTTTTTTCCACGCCGACCGAAGGTGCGGCCATGGCCCCCAGCCGGGACACGAAACGGCTGCTGTGGCCCTTGCTCCCCCTGGCTGTGCTCTCCCTGCTCTACGGGTTGGCCAACCCGCCGGAATTCCTCCACCTCGGTCACTGGCTGGACAGCTTCCTGGCCGGTACGGCCACGCCCAATCCGCCGGAAGTCGAGATGCTCGCGCCGCTGGTCGAAATCCTGGATGCCTGCCTGGCCCTGACCGGCCTGTGGCTGGCCTGGACCCTCTACAGTCCGAATCGTTCCCCGCATCCGGGCCAAGGCAGGGCCTTTGCCGCCGGACTGGGCCTGGACGCGGCCTATACCCGGTTCCTGGCCGCGCCCTATGCCCGGCTGGCCGCCTTTTTATGGCGCGGGGTGGATGTGGACGTCCTGGACGGCCTGCCCACGGCCCTGGCCGAGGGCACCGTGTCCCTGGCCGAGGGGCTGCGCACCCTGACCACGGGACGGGTATCGGTCTCCCTGACCGTGCTGTTGGCGGCGGCCGCCGCCGTCATGACCTGGCTGGCCCTGGGCTGGACGTAACGACCCGGAAGGAATGCCCATGTTCCAACTGCCCTGGCTGACCCTGCTTGTCTTCTGGCCCCTGATCGGAGCGCTGGTGGTCTTGCCCCTGGCCCGGGACCGGCGGACCGCGCGCGTCGCGGCCCTGCTCGTCTGCCTCGCGGAACTGGTCCTGGCCGCCTCGGCGGTCTGGCGTTTCGCCGGCCTAGGCCCGGGAACGCCGCTTGTCGAACAGGCCGCCTGGATACCGACGCTCGGCATCCGCTACCTGCTCGTACTTGACGGTCTGAGCCTGCCTTTCGTCGTGCTGACCGCCCTGATCGGCGTCTGCTGCGTGCTGGCCGCCTGGCGCGAACCGCGCGAGCGCTCCGCCTTGCACCACGCCCTGGTCCTGGCTTCGCTCAGCACGGTCCAGGGGGTGTTTCTGGCCGGGGACCTGTTCCTGTTCATGCTTTTCTGGGAGGCCCAGCTCATTCCGGTCTTTTTCCTCATCGGCATCTTCGGCCACGGGGACCGGGTGCGCACGGCCATCAAATTCTTCCTGTTTTCGGCCGTGGGCGGACTGCTTTTGTTCATCGCCTTCATCGCCCTGGGGCTCGTGTCGGCCGGAAGCGGCACCGGACCCGATTTCTCCCTGGCGGCCCTTTCCCGCCTGCACATCCCCGTGACCACCGGCCGCTGGCTGTTCGCCGGATTCCTGGCCGCCTTCGCCATCAAAATTCCGCTCGTGCCGGTCCACACCTGGCTGCCCGACGCCCACACCGACGCGCCCACGGCCGGCAGCCTCATCCTGGCCGGACTGCTGCTTAAAACCGGCGGCTACGGACTCATCCGCCTGGCCCTGCCGCTTTTTCCCGAAGCGGCCGGCGCGGCGGCCCCGCTACTGGCCGGTCTCGGCCTGATCGGACTCTTTTTCGCCTCGCTCGTGGCCCTGGCCCAGGAGGACGTCAAACGGCTGATCGCCTATTCGAGCATCGGGCACATGGGCCTGGCCGTGGTCGGCGCGGTCAGCGGCAACCGGCTGGCCCTGGCCGGCGCGGTGGTGCTCATGCTGAGCCACGGCCTGACCACGGGCGCGCTTTTCGCCCTGTCCGGCATGCTCGGCGATCGGCTCGGCACCCGGCGTCTGGCGGCCCTCGGCGGCATCTGGAACCGGGCGCCCCGGTTCGGGGCCGCCTTTTTGACGGCCGTGCTGGCGTCGGCCGCCCTGCCCGGTCTGTCGGGGTTCGTCGGCGAAATCACCATCATCGTCGGCCTGTTCGCCTCCCATCCGACCGCCGGCATCCTGGCCGTCCTCGGCATGGTCGCGACCCTGGTCTATCTGCTGCGCCTGGCCCGGGACGTGCTTTTCGGGCCGGCCCGGTCCCCGGGGGCCTTCCCGGACCTGCACGCCGCCGAGGCCGTACTGGTCGTCAGCCTGATCGCGGCCATGGTCTGGCTGGGCCTTCACCCCGATCCGGTCCTCGACCTGCTGCGCGGTCCCTTGGGGGCCATTGCCGACCGACTCGCCCCGGCGGCCGTCACCTGGCCCGGCTGGTAAGGCCAAGGAGTGTCCATGTCCGAGTCCGCCTTCGCCCTGTTCCCCTACGCCTGCCTGGCCGGCGGCGGTCTGCTCGTGCTGTGCGTGGCCATGATCGTCTCCCGCCCGCCGCGCTGGCTACTGCCGCTTTTGGCCGCCCTGGCCGTGCTGCCGACCGGCATCTGGGCCTTCGTGCCCGGCCCGGCCGACGGCCTGACCCGGTTTGCCACGGCCTTGCTGTGCTGCGTCACCCTGGCGAGCCTCGGGCTCCTTGCCGGCCATGCCACCAAACGGGCCTACGGCAACGACGCGGTTTACGGGCTTACGGTCTGGTCGGCCCTCGGCATGCTGCTTTTGGCCGGGGCCCGGGACTGGCTGGTGCTGGCTATCGGCCTGGAACTGGCCTCCCTGTGCCTGTATGCCCTGCTGGCGGCCCGGCTCGACGACCCGGACGGCACCGAGGCGGCGCTCAAATATTTCCTACCCGGGGCCATGGCCCTGGCCTTGCTCCTGTTCGGCATCGCCCTGGTCTATGCCGGCTCGGGCCGCCTCGACATCGCCGCGTCCCTGGCCGCCGGCGGCCCCATTGTGGTGGCCGGGCTGGGGCTCATTGTCGTGGGGCTCGGGTTCAAGCTGTCCCTGGCGCCCGTGCATCTGTGGACCCCGGACGTGTACCAGGGCGCGCCGGCGCCGGTGGCGGCTTTTCTGTCCACCGGGTCCAAGGCGGCCACGGCCATGACCTTGCTGCGGCTGGCCAGTGCCGTAACACCCGAGGTCCAAACCCGGCTGTGGCCGGTCCTGGCCGTCGTGGCCGGCCTGACCCTGGCCGTGGGCAACATCGGCGCCTTGCGCCAGCGCAGCCTCAAGCGCCTGCTCGCCTATTCCTCCATCGCCCAGATGGGCTATGTGGTCCTGGCCGTGCTGGGCGTGGCCCAGGGCGGAGAGCGCGCGGCGCTGTTTTATCTGGCCGCTTATGTTTTGATGGATCTGGGCGCGTTCGGGGCCCTTTGCACCTTGTCTGGGCTCGATGCGGATCGGGACGCCGTAACCGCCTATCGCGGTCTGGGCTACAGCCATCCCTGGCGGGCCGGGGTGCTGGCCGTGAGTCTGGCCGGGCTGGCCGGACTGCCACCCACAGCCGGCTTCATCGGCAAGTTCGTGATCTTCGGCGCGGTGTTGGGTGCAGGCTATGCGGGGCTCGCGGTCTTCGGCGTGCTCATGGCCGCCATCGGCCTGTATTACAGCCTGCGGGTCGTGGCCGTGCTCTTCATGCGCCCGGACATCGCGGCCCAGCCCGTCACGGTGCCGGCCACCGGACCGGCCGCCGGACTGACCCTGGCCGTGCTGACCGGTCTGCTCCTCGGGCTCGGGCTGTTTCCCGGGCCGCTCCTGACCGCCCTTGGCCGACTCCTCGGCGCCACGTCCTGACCAAACGCACCAGCGCCCCGGCAGTTACCCGACGCACGCCCCTGGCCTGCCCCCGGCCCACCGGCCCCGCGATGACGCTCAGGCCCCCGGAGCGAGGCCGGGCGCCGGCTTTTTCCCGTACTGGGCCATCACCCTCGCCAGCAGCCATTCGAAACTGTAGCGGCCGCCGGCCCTGTCCCACCACCGCAACAGCGGATAATACAGGATGAGCAGCAGCACGCTGAGGAGAAAGGCTGTCGTCGTATCGAACAGGTTCTTTAGATACGACACCCCGGTGAGCGCCTCGACGATCCGCAGCGGAATGAAAAACAGCGCGAAGTGCGTAATGTAGATTGTCAGGGAATATTTGCTGATCTGGCGGCAATACCGCAGGAACAAGCCGTCCGCGACCGTGGCCTCCGGCCGTATATCGTACTGCCTGTGCAGGAAAATATAGAGGAGCAACACGACACCGATGAGCAGTAGGCTCATGCTGAAAGACGCGGGGTAGAACGACAGGGGAACGATGTAATCATTGGCCACGGACACGTCCGGCCGCAACGACCCGGCATAGGCGGTAAAAAGCCCCATGAACAGGAACATCGTCCCGATAATGACAAGAAAGGGCGTGTCGGCCGCCAGCGCGTTACTGCTCACGCGCCTGCCGACCACAAAGCCCAGCAACGGGAAAATGATCCAGGGGAAGATGGGGAATTGGCCGATCAGAAAAAAGCCCAGCACATTGTGCAGCACGGTCTGGGCCCCGTGGTAGTCCTCTCTCGGATCGAACAGGAAACGGGGGAAGAAATCCGATATCCAGCTCACGGGCTCGAATCCTCCGCCGTACAGCGGGGCCAGATCCACAAAGGACCGCAGCCAGGGGGTCACAAAAACAACCGCCACGCATCCCAGAAGAATCCACGATGACGCCGTCCGGCGCAAGGGCAACAATAAGATGGTCGTCGCACCGATAAAGGTCAGAATATCCCAGACCCAGAGTTCGCCGTACCCTTGAACGAGCAGCAAGAAGAGCAACCCAATGACGAAAATGAGTCCGCCTCTGGTTACGGTGCGGCCGATGTCGCCGGACTTTGTCAGATTTCTTTTCTTGCTGGACAGCGCCTGGCAGAGCCCGACCAGGAACACGAACCAGGACGCGGCGAAATCACCACCAAGGAGATGGTTACTCAGAAAATACAACATGGCGTCATGGCCTTGCCCACTCGAAAGAAAGATCGGGTAATGGCAGATCACCATACCGATCAAGGCCAATGCACGCAGGACATCCACCGAATCGTAGCGTTGTTTGACCATGACGTTGTGCCCTTCTCCCTGACCAGTATACAGGTGTCTGCCACTCTTACCGGAATCGCACGCGCAAAAATTCTTTTCCAATACAGGAACTTTTTGCGCACTATAAAAGAGTCTCTTCCCCAGTCAAGAAGTTCCGGCAGCAGTGTATTGTCCAAGGCAATGACGGGATTCAGCGCAGACCGCAGCGGGCCAGGACCCGATCCACATAGTCGCGTGTCTCGGGAATATCCGGGACGGCCCCGGTCTTGGCCACCCGGGCCGGCCCGGCGTTATAGGCCGCCAGGGCCAGACGCGTAGACCCGAAGGTGTCGAGCAGAGACTTGAAGTAGCGGATGCCGGCTTCGAGATTCTTGGCGCCGTCAAAAGGATCGACCAGCCCCAGGTCACGGCCGGTGCCGGGCATGATCTGCATGAGCCCTTCGGCGCCCTTGGGCGAGACCGCCCCCAGGGCAAAGCCCGATTCCACCTCGACCATGGCCCGGATCAGCGCGGGGTTCACCTTGTAGCGACGACTATAGTAGCGGATGAAGGCCATGACCTTGGTCTGGTCGGCGCCTTCCGGCACGCGCAGGTAGTCGAACGGCTGGTAGTTTTCGGTAAGCCGGCGGTTGCTCAAACAGATGGCGCCCTTGGCGTCACGGGATTGGTAGATGGTCTGGGCCTGGACCGTGTCCAGGGCGAGGCTTGCGGCCGCAAGCAGCAGGCAGGCGCAGAAGCGGGCGGGCATGGGCCCATAGTGCGTGGCGACGAGCCATTTGGCAATGGGTCTAGCGTCGAAACTCCAGGCTGAAGTCGTGGATGGCCACGTCCTGGGGCTGGGCGCCCGTCCCTTCGGTCCAGCCGAAATATATGGTATTAAGCGCCGTATGATCGGCGGCCGTCAGGGTCGTGGTGTAGTCGATGTCCGGCGTGGTGGCGGTGTAATCCTGGGTGACATTGGCAATGGCGTCGCCGGTGCCGTCGATCCAGACCTTGATCCGGTAGGAGCCGCCAGACGTCAGATCGTCGCGGGCGATTTCGAGGCGCAGGGTGTGTTCCGCCTTGTCCTCCAGCCAATTGGGCTCCCCGGCCTGCTTGGGCTGCTCGCAATACCCGATTTCGCCCGAGGCGGCATAGGTCGGATTGGCCGGCGACGTGCCGACCCCGTGCACGTTGTCGTCATAGAGCGTGGAGCCCGTTCCCCAGAAGACCGCCGCGATATGGTTGGCGTTGCTGTGATCGCGCCTGGAATCGGCCGAGGTCGGGGGCAGGCTGCCCTTGTTGGGGTAGATGTCCACCTCCACGGCCAGCTTCGGCGCGGCAATGCCGCACCCGCTTGGCCCCGGGCCGGAATAGCCCAGATATTCACCGCGCGAACCGGATTGCGGTCCACCGGCCGCGGTACTCGTACTGTTGTTCGACGCGTTCATGACGGTGAAGGTGAAGCCATCCCCATAGTCCAGGGAAGAAGCCTCATCATCCTCATTGGCGAAGCGGAACCCGAAATAGGCGCGCAGCCCCTTGGCAAACGTGCACTTGCCCGCCGTGCACATCCCGTCCGGACAGACGCCGTTGGTACAAGTGCCTCTGGAGCCGGTGTACCAGATGGCGCCGTGGGTATTGCTCACCCCGGCGGCGAAACGCAAGGAACCACTGGCGTAGGCGCTGGTTTGGGAAGCCTGGCCATTGCCATGGCCCCCGCCACCATGCCCCGGGGAATGACTGGGGCCGTTGGCGTTAGTGCCCGTATTGGCCGCATAGACCGTGATGGCGCTGCTGTTGTTCTCGGTCTGACCGACGACAGGCGGCGTGAAGGCATCGAGGTCGGCGGTAAAGGTAATGGGGCTCAACCCGAAGCGTTTGGCCGTCAGCACGGCATTGGCTTCCAGCGTGGTGCCGCCAAGGACCGTACCGGTGCTGACCACGGTATAATACCCGGAGGTGTCGGGGCCTGACTGGGCCAGGGTGAAGGAGTCCGAGCCCACGACGAAGGTCCCGGTCATCCCGGTGCTCCAGGTGTTGAGCCCGGCCAGGGCGAGGTAGCGGGCGCGTGTCTGGCGGTTGTTGGTGATGGCCGAACCGGTCGCGGCGGACAGAAGGAGTTGGACGGCGCCGGCCAGGACACCCAAAAAGGTCAGGGCGGCGATGAGCAGGAGCAACACCGCACCGGACTGGGATACACAAAGCGTCTGACATATCGTGTTCCCTTTACAAGATAGGCCAGACTCCATGATAGCCACCTGTTCGATGATTGCGCACTGCAGGGAGCACGATATCGAGCACCTGCAGATACGCCCTGCCACGGCCTTGCATATACGGAATCAGGGAACAGGAGCAAGACAGACTTGTATTCTATAGGCCTTACACTATTTATTCTATACTTCTATAAAGAATACCATATCAACCAAGCACACCCATGTCGAGAGGCCCGATACTTTCGCAGGTGCAGAACCTGCACGGACAATAGAAGACCATTGTGCGACTGCTGCTCAATGGTCTGACGGTATGCTTGACACTGAAAGTGCGAATTGCAACCGGCAATTGTATGAAGTGCTTCCAAAGGGCGAAGCCATTTGGCCGCCAGAGGCCTTGATCACACCGCATTGTACCGCCGGCACATCAAGGCTCTGCGCCCACATAAGTGCCCCACCATCAAGCACAATGGTCCGATCAGCCGATTTATTGATTGGGCTTGTTGAGAAGAACTCGTGTGGAGAATGTCTTTGTAATGGAGGATGGCCAGCTGGACCCGTGCATGGTGAGCGATACGTCGACGAGGGTTGTGGCAGCGCTCGGGGCCGAGGCCGTTGCCTCGTACGTGTCGTAGAAACGGAAGGTGATTCCGTTTACGGCCACATCGTCGGTCAAGAGGAACGCGCTTTCAGCCGACAACGTGGCATCGCCGTAGTACAGGCTGGTGCCGCTTTGAAAAATCCCATGGGTCTCATCGCCAGCCGGCAGGTTGGCCGTATAGCCAATGGCCGGGGCCACGCCATTGGTCACCGTTGTCCCGCTCACATCGAGATTGGTCGGTTTGACATAACCGAGTTCCACGCTGATCCGCTGCAGGGCGATCTGCGCCTTTTGCGTCACCGCGTCGGCACTGCGGGCGAACTGATACTGCGCGACGATGCCGTGCACAGCCTCCAGCCCGACCATGCCGAGCAGGCCGAGCAATACGATCACGACCAGAATCTCCAGGAGCGTAAAGCCCTGGCGCCAGGGCGCTCGCCCCGCGTGCCCGCGGCTTCGCAACGCGAGACCACTGCCCGCGTGGTCGTAGGCTGCGCCTCCGGCGGCCAAAGGACTCACGCCCTTTGAAATCCCGAGAGGCTTTGCGGCGGTTGGCATGCCAGGCTTGGGGCCACGGAAGGTTCCCCGGGAATGGTGCAGCGGTCTCACCGCACCGTGTGCCGGAGCAGTGCGCCCACCCCGGAGCCCCCGTGCGCCCGGCATGGCTCGAAAAAACTCTGCCGTGTCAATGCCCCACTGTCGCTGCATCGCCATGCGCCTAGGAGGACTTCTGGGTGAACAGGTAGCTCAATGTGACGCCGGACGTGGCCGAAGGTTTGATCGTGACGTAGAGATAGGCGCAATTCGTCGCATCATTTTGGAACGTGGTTCCGCTCAATTGCTTGCACTGACTTTCCGCCAGGGAATACGTCATACCGGCTGTGGCATACAGGTTTTCGGCACGAATATGACTTTGAAATGTTTTCAAATCATTATAATAGATCGCATTAGCATAAAAATCCTGGATCATGTTCTCCATGACCCCTTGGAGCTCGGCCTCGGTCTGCAAGGCTGTCAGGGGAATATCGTTGCGCACAAGGCCCTTGTTGACAAACGTCGAGGCCATGGTCGCGACGATGCCCACCAGGACCACGACCAGAATAATTTCCAGCAGTGTGAAACCGCCGACGCGTTTCTCCTTCATTCCGCAAAGCCCGTATACGGCCAGATTTTCACGTCCACGGGCGCGGTTTGGGAAAGCGTGATGGTCTGGGCGGTCTGCACCACGGAGGGCGTGGTCGCATTGTTGACGATGGCCGCCGCAACCGGCTCCCCGCGCCAGTCGAAACGGATCGTCGTACCCACCCCGCGCGTAAATTGCACGTCTTGGGTCAGGGTATGCCCCGCGCTGCCGCTCCCGGGCAGGGTAGCGCCGGTGAGGTTGGGATTGTCCTCGACCAGGGAATAGGTCGAGGCCGAATCGATGGAGATGCCCCAGGTGGAGATGTCGGCCATGGCCCGGGTCTGGGCATAGCGCAAGGCAGCCTTGAACGCGTCGGCTTCGGTGATGGCCTCGGCATTGAAAGTCGTCCACCGCCCGGACAGGGCGATCCCCAGTATGCCGAGCAGCGCCAGGACCGCCACAGCCTCGATCAGACTGAAGCCGCCCGAGCGCGGCACTGTGCCCCGGGGGACCGCATCATTTTGACAAACCATGCCGTTTCCGCCATGTTGCGCCACCTGGGAGAAGCGTATCCCCTTTTCGAACGCGAAGTTCTTTCTAACCATTCCGCCACGACCTGCAAACCATGAAATACGGGCTCGCTACGATCCGCAACCATCCGCTCGTCTGGGGCTGTCTGCTTCTGGCCTCCGTGACGCTTCTCAACAACTGGCCAGTGGCTTTTTTCGATTTCGCCTGGGATGACTTCGGCTATATCGTACGCAACTATCCGATCCAGGACCCGATTTCGCTCAAAAGCATTTCCTGGTGCCTTACGGCCTTTGCCGAGGCCAACTGGCACCCGGTCACGTGGCTCCTCCTGCACGTCGAATTCCAGTTTTTCGGACTCAAGCCGTTCGGCTACCATATCGTCAATCTGGCCTTGCACGTGGCCAACGTGTTGCTGCTGTTTGGCGTTTTACGTCGCTTGACCGGGGCCACGGGCAAGAGTCTGGCCGTGGCCGCCCTGTTCGCCGTGCACCCGCTCCATGTGGAATCCGTGGCCTGGATTTCGGAAATAAAAGACGTGCTGAGCACGTTTTTCCTGTTGCTGACCCTCCACGCCTATGCCGGTTACGCCAAGCGTCCGCGCCCAGGGCGCTACATGCTTGTCCTGCTCGGTCTGGCCTTGGGACTGGCGTCCAAGCCCATGCTCGTCACGGCGCCGTTTGTGCTGCTGCTGCTCGATGCCTGGCCCTTGGGACGGTGGACGCGCGGGCCGCTCCCGGCAAGGCCGGGTGTGACCTGCCCACGCTACGGCACGGGCCGGCTCCTTTGGGAAAAGGTGCCACTTTTGCTCCTCGTGGCCGCGACGTGTGTCCTGACATTTCTTGCCCAGCGCGACGGCGGCGCGGTGGCCGGTCTCGGAGGACTGCCCCTATCGTTCCGCCTGGCCAACGCCGCCCATTCCTATGTGCTGTATGTCTGGCGGCTGCTGTGGCCGTGGCCGCTTTCATTTTTTTATCCCCTGGCCAACATCTCTCTCACCGACGCCATCCTGAGCGGGGTCGGTTTGATCGCGGCCAGCGCGGCCGCTTATCTCCTGCGTCACCGGCTACCGTATCTGCTCATGGGGTGGCTGTGGTTTCTTGGCACGCTGGTGCCGGTGATCGGCCTGATCCAGGTCGGCTCCCAGGCCTTTGCCGACCGTTACACGTATATTCCATCCATTGGTTTGTTCGTGGCCGGCATCTGGATCGCCGACGAGCTGCGAAAGCGACTGGGCGTGAGTCTCCTGCTGCCGGCAGTCCTGACCTGCGCCGTAATCTTTAGCTACATGCTGGTGAGCTTCGCCTATCTTGGGCACTGGGCCAATGAGGAAGAGCTCTACCGCACGGCTCTAAAAACATATGAAAACAACGTGATAGCGCATAACAACTATGGTCTTCTTTTATTAAAAATGAAAAAATTTGAACAAGCTGAGCCACACTTCAGGAAAGCAATCGCGTACAGCCGCCAATCTGCCATCTCTCTCAACAACATGGCACTGTTTAATTTTTCCCAAGACAAAAAAAACGAAGCCATTTACTACAGTGAAAAAGCAATTTCTCTCCACCCAACAGACGGAAATTCGTACTTGATGCTGGCAAAGATAAAAATCAGCCAAGAAAAATATACAGAAGCCAAATACCTTCTTGAAAAATCGCTTACGCTGAACCCTAAAGAGATCAATACACTAAATACGCTCGGTGAAGTGTTGATCTATATTAACAGAGAAGATGATGCCCTTAAAGTTCTTCAACAAGCTACAGCTCTTGCTTTCACCAAAGACCCAGTAAAAGGCATCGCGTTCAACAATATTGGAGTTATTCAACTCCGAAAAGGCAAACAGCCTGAAGCTATAAAAAACTTTCGCGAGGCAATCAGACTCCAACCTAGGCTTCTTGTTGCGCGCCTCAACCTTATTCGCGTTCTGCTGGCCACCCATGATCTCGATTCGGCCCAGACTCATATCGGGGTAGCCCTTGCCCTAGCCCCCAACCAGCCCATGGTTCTCTCGCTTGCCGGGGATGTCGCCCTGGCCAGGAAGCAATACGCCAAGGCGTACGTTCGATATCGCCGCGCGATATTTCTCAATCCGGATCTTGCCGATGCACACTCAGGACTCGCAAAAGTCCTACGAATCTTCGGCAAAGCCGATGCCGCGGACATTCAGGAAGCAGCGGCAAGTGGACTCCGCCTGCGCCCGCGCCCGGCCTCAGTAATACGTCCAGAAGCTTCTTTGCATTAGCAAATTACAAGGGTAATATAAAACCTTGGGAATATGCAACTATACATACCCCCAAGGTTTATCAACAAATTCTACTTCTAGCAGAGCCTTCTACTGGTATAGCTGAAAAGACTGACTCAGAGCTGACGCTGTCGGGCTAGCAAGACTATAAACATTCTGTCCCGCAGTCGTCGCGCCGCCAGTAATAGTGACCGTGGCAACACCTCCGTTTACAGCATAACTACCTATAAAGTCACCTATTGTACGCAGCGATCCCGTATTTGTTGCATCCTCACCTGTACCCGTCACACCTGTCCAAGTGCTGGCTAGGCTGGGGCTCGCCATGATGGCGGCGGCATAATCCATGGAGACTTGCGAAATCAAAGCGGCAACACCGCCCTTAACAGAATTGACGGCCGCCTGCTTTTGCATGTCGAGATACTTGGGAATGGCCACCACGGCCAGGATGCCCAAAATGACCAGCACGGCAATGATTTCAATCAGCGTGAAACCTGCCTGTCCGCGTTTCCTCTCGTGTCTTTTCACCATCGTCAGTTCCTCCGATGCTTGCTGTTGGGCCTTGTCAGGCCTGAATTGATCTAGCATGGCCCATGCCAACCACCTCATCATCCAATCAGCCCGGGAAATGGCCCCATTTCTGGTTTTCAGACCGTGCCCCACGGCCGCCCCACCCAGGACCGAAAGACGAAGCATCAAATTTTGATGCTTTTCCACCACTTTTTGATGGTCCTACCATCTAGGCTTTGAACACTCTCGGGTCAATGCCCAGCTTGCGCACCCGGTGCCACAGACTGCGCTCCTTGATGCCGAGCAGTGCGGCCGCCCGGGCTTGCACGCCGCCCGTACGCGAAAGCGCCGCCTCGATCAGCGACTTCTCATAGGCCGCCAACCGCCCGTCGAGCCCGACCGCCTCCCCGGACTCGCCGTTAGCAACTGCCGGGCCGGGACCGGACAAGCCCGGCAGATGTTCCGGACCGATTTGCCCCTCTCCGGCCAGAACCGCCGCCCGCTCCATGGTGTTTTTGAGCTCGCGCACATTCCCCGGCCAATCATGGGCCAGCAAACGCTGCAGCGCCGCGACCGACAGTTCCAACCCCGGCCGTACGCCATCCAGAAACCGCTCGGCCAGAAGCGGGATGTCTTCCCGGCGTTCGCGCAACGGCGGCAGGCGCAGGGGAAACACATTGAGCCGGTGGTAGAGATCCTCCCGAAACGTTCCCTGACGTAGCATGGCCGGCAGATCCCGGTGCGTGGCGGCCACAATGCGGACATCGATGGCCAGGGGCTTGCTCCCGCCCACCCGCTCGCACTGGCGCGTTTCCAAAACGCGCAGGATCTTGGCCTGGGTTTCGAGCGGCATATCCCCGATTTCGTCCAGAAACAGTGTGCCGCCGGTCGCCTGCTCGAACTTGCCCGCCTTGCGCGAAACCGCGCCGGTAAACGCCCCCTTCTCATGGCCGAACAGCTCGCTTTCCAGCAAACCCTCGGGAATGGCCGCGCAGTTGACGGCCACGAACGGGCCCTTGGCCCGGGGACTCTTGTCGTGCAGGCTACGAGCCGCCAGCTCCTTGCCCGTACCGGATTCACCCATGACCAGAACTGTGGCATCGGTGGGGGCCACCTTGAGAAGCTGTGAAAACATGGCGCGCAAGGCGCGGCTTTCACCGACCATGTCCGGGAACAGCGCCCGCGCGTCCATGGCGCTCAGCACCTCCACGATCTGGTCGAACACCCCCTCCAGGTGTTCCAAGGCGTCACCGCCTCGCCGCGCCGGCACGGCCGCCCGGGGCAACACCGCCATGTCCCGGGTCGTGTCCAGAAACCGCCGGATGGGCCGACGCACCCAGATCAGAAGCCCCGTGGCCGCCAGATAGACCGTCGCGCCGGAGAGCAGGCACAGCATGACCACCCGGTGGCCCGTGAACAGCTCGGGCCAAATATTGTCCACCGCCAACAGCGGCAACGCGGCCAAACCTCCGAGGATAAACGGCACCAGGATAATGAGGCTGATTTCCGCCCGATACCGCGTTCCCCCGTACCGTCCATCCGGGGAGGTCGTGCTGTCGGAGAAAGCCTGTGCCATGCGTTACCTGTGCCCGGCGAGCTGGGTCATGTCCCACATGGGCATGAAGATGGACAAAGCGAAAAAGCCGACCACCGCGGCCAGCCCCACGATGAGCACCGGCCCCAGGGCGTCGGACAGACGCTTGACCGCGAACGCCACTTCCGCGTCATAGTGTTCGCTGACCGCCCGCAACATCTCGTCGAGATTGCCCGATTCCTCGCCCACCGCCACCATGGTCACGACCATGGGCGTGAAATACTTGGCCCGGGAGAGCGGTCCGGCCAGGCCCTGGCCTGAGCGGATCAGGTCCTGGATGCGCCGGAACTCCTTGGCGATGGCCGCGTTGCCGATGGTCCCGACCAGGATGTCGATGGTGGTCAGGACCGGCACGCCGCTCGCCTGGAGGATGGCGAAAATGGACGCGAAGCGCGACATGGCCGATTTCTTGAACAGGTTGCCGAGGATGGGGATGGACAGGAAAAACGCGTCCCGCGCCACCTTGCCGTTCGGGGTGCGAAACCACAGCACCAAGGCGATGATCACCACGGCCAGGGACCCGAAACACATGTACCAGTACTGGATGATGAGGGTGTGCAGGTGCATGGCCACCTTAGTCGGCCAGGGCAGTTCGATCTTGGCGTTGGCGAACATCTTGGCAAAAGTCGGCACCACCCCGACAAGCAGGAAAAAAAACGCGCCCACCAGGGCGATCACCACGGTAATGGGATATTGCAGGGCCGATTTGATGTCGCTTTTGACCTGATGTTCATGGGAAATAATGGTGATCAGCCGGTCGAGGACCGCGGGCAAAGCGCCGGCCGCCTCGCCGGCCCGCACCATGCTCACGTACAGGTCGTTGAACACGCCCTTGTGCACGGCCAGGGCGTCGGAAATGGACGTACCCTTTTTCACGTCGTCGGTCATACGGGCGCAGATCTTGCGCAGACGCTTGTTTTCGGTCTGCTGTTCCAGGACCCGCAGGATCTCCAGCATGGACAAGCCGGCCCCGAGCATGGTCTTGAGCTGCTTGGTGAAAAGGATCAGTTCCTGGGGCTTGACCCGGGTGAGCGCCCCTTCCAGCCCATCCAGAAAGCCGTCGCCCTGGACCAGCCCGCCCTTGTGCACGGCAACCGGGATATAGCCCATCGTGGACAGGCGCTGGCGCGCCATGTTGGCGTCGGTCGCCTCGATCTCACCCTTGATGGTGTGACCGGCCTCGTTGATGGCTTCGTAGGTAAACTGCGGCACCGCGCCTGCTCCTGTGGCCAGGGCCCTGCAAAGATTGAGCGGTGGGAAACCTCCGGCGGCCAAGGGGCGCGTTCCCGTTGGAATCCCTTCCGGCTGCGGACGGCTCCTCCCGCAAACACTGCTTGCGGCCCTAGATCATGACCGCCGAAGCCGCTTCCTCGAACGTAGTCTTACCTTCGAGAATTTTCAGTCTCGCGTCATCCTGCAACAATTTAAGCCGGCCCGTGTCGGCGGCGAATCGGGTGATCTCCCGGCCGGTGGCCCGCTTGGCGACGAGGTTTTGAATATCCTCATCCATGACCAGGATTTCGTAAAGCCCCACCCGGCCGCGAAACCCGGTGTCCCCGCACTGGTAGCAGCCCCGGCCGCGCATGAAGGTCGAGCCTTCCGCGCCTTCCAGGTTCCAGTAGCGCAGCACTTCGGGCGCGGGCGTGTAGGGCTCGGCGCAGTTGGGGCAAATGCGGCGCACCAGACGCTGGGCAATGGAAACCACCAGCACCGAGGACACGAGGAACGGCTCGATGCCCATGTCCATGAGCCGCATGATAGCCCCGGCCGCGTCGTTGGTGTGCACGGTCGAAAGCACCTTGTGGCCGGTAAGCGCCGCCTGGGTGGCGATAGCCGCGGTTTCGGCATCACGGATCTCGCCGACGAGCACCACGTCCGGGTCCTGGCGCAGGGTCGAACGCAGGGCGCTGGCAAAGGTCATGCCGGCCTTGCGGTTGAGCTGGACCTGGCGGATGCCCTCCATGCGGTATTCCACCGGATCTTCCAGGGTGATGACGTTGATGTCGGGCCGGCTGATCTCGCGCAGCAACGCAAACAGCGTGGTGGATTTGCCCGACCCGGTAGGGCCGGTGGCCAAAAACATGCCGTAGGGTTTTTCGACGACGAGCCGGATTTTGGCCAGGTTCTCCTCGGACAAGCCGAGATCACTCAAACGCAGACCGCCACCGCTCATGTCGAGCAGGCGCAGGACCAGGTTCTCGCCGTAGATGGTGGGCAGCGTGGAGACGCGGACGTTGATCTCCTTGCGGTCGATGGCCACGGAGAACCGGCCGTCCTGGGGGATGCGGCTGACGGCGATGTCGAGGTTGCCGAGAATCTTGATGCGCGAAACAATGGGCAGGATCATGGGCTTGGGGGGCGAGGGCACGGCCTTGAGCTTGCCGTCCACGCGCATGCGGATCTGCACCTGATCCCGCTCGGGGCTGATATGGACATCGCTTGCGCCCTCGCGTACGGCCTGGGAAAGCAGGGAATTGACGAAGCGCACCACCGGCGCTTCACCGGCCATGTCCTCCAGGGAGCTGACCTTGACGTCCTCGATCATGCCGAAAGCGGTACCGTCGCCCTCGTCGCGCATGGACTCGATGCTTTCGAGCACGCCTTCGCTGCCCACGCCCATGCCGTAGATGGCGCTGGTCAGATGCCCGAGTTCCCGTTCGGTGCAGATGACCGGTTCCACTTCGCAGTTCTTGTAGATCTCGATATCTTCGATGGCGGTGATGTCCAGGGGGTCGGACATGGCCACCCGGAGCACATTGCCGTCCTTGGACAGGGGCACGAGCTTGGAGCGCAGGGCCATTTCGGCCGGAATGATCTCGGCCAAGCTCGGGTCCACGGGATAGCGATCGGGCGTGTACTTGGACAGCTGCATCTGGCGGCTGATGAGGTCGACAATATCGGCCTCCTTGACCATGCCGTCGCGCACGAGCTGCTGTCCCAGGCGCAGGCCGCCGCGCTTACCGGCGGCCAGGGCCTGCTTGAGCTGGTCCTCGGAGATGAGCCCGGCGGCAACGAGCATCTCGCCAAGGCGCAAACGTTTTCTGGGTTCCATGCCGTTTTCCCGGGCGCGACCGGCCGTATCCGAACGGCCGGTCATGCTTCCCTACGTGTTCCTGCCCACCGGCGACGCCAGGCGATTCCCCTCGCCGCGCCCGCCCCGGGTCGTAAGCCGCGTTGCAAACCTCATAGCGCCGCCTCGCCTCTAACGTCCTTCCGGCCGTCCCCCTAACGCAGATCGGACTCGGCCACCTGGCGCCGCACGGGTGCCGGTACACGCAGGTGGCGCTTGCCGAAAGACGGCGTCAAGTCCGTAAAGAAGACCGTCCCCTGGGGATAGTGGCCCACGATCCGGGCCTTGGGAGCCAGGCTCGACGGCAAGGTGGCCAGAGCCGCCCTGGCCGCCTCGGCATCAGGGTACAGGGCATAGGCCACCACCTCGATGCAAAGCCCCTTACCGGGCTGGTGGGTCACGAACAGGACCATGGGCACGGACGAATCCATCCCGGCCAGCTTGGCCATGCCCTTGTCCAGGGATTCAACCGGTCCGAGGCTCAGTATCCAGGTGCCTTCCGGCGGCGGCAGGGTCTCGATGGCCGGGAAGGTCAGAGACTCGCCGGCCCGGATACGATCGAAATCAAGGCCGGGATTGACCTTGGCCATTTTGGCCAGGATGGACCGGGCACTGTTGCCGTAGACCCACAAAGCCTGCCGGCTGACAGTCCAGCCCGGGCGGGTGACGGACTCGCCAAGCCAGGTCGGCGCATCCGCGTCCGCGACCACCGGTTCGACGGAGGCTTGTGCCGCCGTGTTCGCGGCCAGGGTGGCGGAAACGGCCGGAATCGGTTCGGAGGCCTTGTCCTGGGTGTCCGCCGGACCAGTCGGAGCCGACGCCGTGGCCTGGGTGCCCGCCGGACCGGTCGGGGCCGACGCCGTGGCCTGGGTTGCCGGCAGGGACGGAATGGGCGGCAATTCATGGGAACTGCGCATGGCCGCCGGCAGCTGCCAAGCCGGAGCGGCCGCTGGCGCCGGCGTCGCAGCCGCGACCTCGGGTTCCGGAGCGGGCGTCGACGCCGTGGCCGGCTGGTCAGCCGTCACTGCGGGCTGCGTGGGTTCGGTCGCGGCGACCGAATCCGCAACTTGGGGCTCAAGTGCCGCCGCATCGGCGACCGGGGCTGGCTCCGGAGCCGTTGCCGCCTCGGCAGTCGGCGACGGTGCCGCTTCCACGTCCAGGCTGGCCGCCGTTTCCGGTTCCGGCTGCCGGTCCGCGACCGAAGGCGCCTCCGAAACAGGCGCCGCCGCCGGGGCGGTCAGCACAGGCACTTCCGCGACCGACCGGGCTTGCTGGCCAACGGACTCCGGCACCGGCACGTCCTCCAGGGACACAAGCGCCTCCGGTTTGACCGGAGCCAATGTCGCCACATGCGCCGACAAGGGGCCGGGCATCTCCTGCTGCTGCTCGACCATGGTCTGGATGCCAAGACCGGTCAGGGCCAAGGTGGCGGCCAATCCGCCCAGGGCGCCGGTCAACGCCAGGCGCCGGACCCAGGTCCCACGCCCCGTGATCTGGCCCCGGATTTCCCGAGAGGCCCGGCCGACCAGCCCCCAATCCACGCGGTGGCGCCCCATGCCCACGGCAAGCAGCATGCTCATGTGGCACAGGCGCACGATTTTGCGCGGGTAGCCCCCGGTCAGGCGGTAGATGCGCCGGAAGGCCAGATTGGAAAAAAGAACCGGAGACTCGCCTTCGGGCGAACACAGGTTGAGCCGGGCCTGGATCATCCGCCGGGTCTGGTGCCGATTGAGCGGCCGCAGTTCATAGCGGAAGTTCACGCGGTCATCGAGATTGGGCTGGGCGGTCAGGACGTCATCGAACTCCTTTTGGGCGAACATGACGATCTGCAACAATTTGTGGGTGTTGGTCTCGAAGTTGAGCAGCTCCCGCAGCAGCTCCAGGCATTCCACGGTGATTTTCTGCCCCTCGTCCACGATCAGGGTCACGATGCGCCGGCCGTCGCCGCCCTTGCGCAGCAGGGCCGCCTTGATGGTGTCCTTGAGCTTGCCCTGGTCCCGCTCCAGACCCACGACGTCCAGGCCGAAAAGCCCGGCCAGAGCCACGAGGCATTCCTCGATCCCGGGGAAATACGGATCATCGAGGAGATAGACCTCCATATCGGGGTCCTGTCCCAGAATCCGCATGAGTTCGCGAGCCAGGGTCGTTTTACCCGTGCCGACCTCGCCCAAGACCACATTGAGGCCCCGGCGCAGACGCACGGCGATTTCCATGTGCTGCAGGCACTCCAGATGGTTTTTCGAGCGGTACAGCAGATCCGGGTCCGGCGAGTTGGAAAAGGGTTCGCGGACAAGGCCCAGGGTCTGATAGTAACTCATGGCGGCCTCCTTTTAAGGTCTTCCGATCCGGGCTTCTGGCAAGGCCATGACCGGAGGTTCGACGCTGGCCTGTTCGCTGGCCGCGGGAACCGGGGGAATCGGTTTTTCTTTGAGTATGGTTGGGATGATAAAGATCAACATGTCCTCTCGCTTGACATCCGAGGACTTGGACTTGAAGGCCCAGCCGAGAAGCGGCAGGTTGCGCAGGTATGGCACGCCGTTTTCGCCGTTGCTGATCTCATCCCGGGTCAGTCCCGAAATGATGATGGTATCGCCATCCTCCACCACCAGATTGGACTGGGTTTCCCGCTTGTAGATGAGCGGGTTGCCGTCCACGGTATTGCTCATGTCCACCTGGTCGTCCTTGACCGAGATCTTCATGCGCAAATTGGTGCCGTCCACCACGTGGGGCAGGATTTCGAGCTTGAGCGTGGCCTTGGCCCATTGGACATTGGTGCCGTTTTGGGACGTGGACACGTAGGGGACGTCCTTGCCGTTTTCCACGAAGGCCGGAAGGTTCTCCATGGTGGTGATGGTCGGGGTGGAGAGAATTTTCGCCTTGTTGTCGGTGGCCAGGGCCGTGAGCTGGGCTTCGAGCGCATTCTGGCCGATCTTGCCGAAGATGAAATTGAGTGCCGTACCGGCCTGGGACAGCCCGGTCGGATCGGCGGTCAGGGATGCCGGGTTATTGATGCCGTAACCGCCGCCCGTCTGCGCGCCTCCAAAGATCGGGATGGCGGTGGTGCCGGTCGAATCGGCCGCGCTCGTGGTACCCGGGGTGAGGGCGAAGTTGTTGCCGGAGTATTTGCCGCCCCACTGCACGCCCAGGGCCTGGGCCACCTCGTGGCTGGTCTGGACGATGTAGGCCTTGATGCGGATCTGGGGCCGGGGCTGGTCGAGCTTTTCGATAAGGTGCACGACCTTTTCCGCGTCATCGGGCGGGCCCTGGATGATCAGCGAATTGCTGTGGGCATCGGCCACCACCGTACAGATGAGCTGGCCAGGCTGTCTAGTGTCCGTCGATGGAGCTGCATTAGGATCTTTTGTTGCTACTGTATTTACCCTTGTAATATCCGTAGGAAGAGATTTTCCATCAAGGAGTTGCGTCGCAATTGAAGTCTGCTGCATTGATGCAGTGTTTTTCATTCCACAAAGACTACCAATTGTTTTTTGCAAATCACCTAATTCCGAATAATTGATCTCCACCCGGTAGGTCACAAAGGGGTCCAGGGTCTTTTGCTTCTGCTTCTCCGAAATCCGCTTGTTCTCTTCTTCGCGCAGCTTGCTTTGCTGCGCCATGTCGTTGAGGGTCATGACCCGGATGATGTCGCCCTCGTAATCGTAGACCAGATTGTTCGAGGCCAGGATGCTTTTGAACGTCTCGTCCCAAGGGGCGTTGACCACGTTGACGTTGACCAGCATGGGCTTGGCGTCCTTGGCCCCGGCCCCGGGAATCGACGAGGACATGACCACGTTCTGGCCGGCGGCCCGGGCCATGGCCCGGATCACCACGGTCAGGTCCGTGTCGTACATGCGCAGCGTCACGCTCTGCTTGGGCAACTGCCGCTGGGGCTTGGTCTCGGCCTTTTGCGTCTTGCTCGTGACCGCGGCCTTTTCCAGCTCGATGCGACGCGGACGCACCGTGGGGGAATAGCCCTGGGACTTCTGGGCCCGGGCCTCCCAATGTTCGGTAAAGGCGTCCTTTTCCGGCTTGCGCGCGCACCCCGGCACAAGCAGGGCGGCCACGAGCAGGTAGGCACACCCTGTACGGAGCATCATCGCGGTATTTCTTGCGCAGCCTCGCATCATGACTCTCCCATCGCGCGCCCCATGGCGACGCCGAAATTACTGGCCCAAGGCCTCCTGGCCTTCGTACGGGACATCTTCCCGATCACCGTTGGCCAGACTTTCCAGGGTCACCCGTTCCGGAGCGATGGCCACGACCTTGAAGCCGCCGCCTTCCAGGGTGTCGCCCTCCTGGTATTCGTACCCGTCAACCACGGCCAGCTTGCCCGAGCCCAGTTCCACATAGCCCGAGTAGCGGTGCTTGGACTGGACCTTGACGGCCTGGCCCCGGTTCAGGGGCTTGTCGTAGACCGCGGCCAGCCGCCAGGGCTTGTCGATGGCCCCGAGCAAGGCCATATCCGCCGGGCTCAGGCCGGCATCGGCGGCACTTTTGATCACGGCCTGGATCTGGGCGGCATCGACCTTGTTGTCGGCCTGGGGGGCTCGGACCGGCTTCTCCCCGAGAAACAACGAGCCCAAACCGATCAGGGCCACCAAGCCCGTCACCGCCAGAATGCCTTTTTCACGCCGGGTCATCGCGCTGCGCTCCTTTTCCTGTCCGCCTCAGCGCACGGCCAGCCAGCATTTGAGCGTGAGTTCCCGTCCGTCCCCACCCATCTGGGTGGTGGCGGATTCCACCTTGACCAGGGGCGCGAACCGGCACAGGGCCAGCAAAAATTCGCGCATGGACTCCAGGGCGCCGCGCAGCTGGACCTTGACGGCCAACCGGCCGTTTTTGCCAACCGAGGACGCGTCAGGGCTGACACTGTCCACGGTCAACCCGAGCGGCTTGGCCATGTCGCCCATGATCACCGCCAGTTGCCCGATCTCGGACAGGGGCAACGGTTCGGGCTCCACGCGCAGATTGCCCGGCGGCAGGGAGGCCTCGACCTTCTTGAGACTGGCCCGGACCGGGGCGAGCTGGCGCTGGATTGCAATATCCGAGTGCAGGGTGGCGATGCGAAAACGCAAAGTAGCCGCCGTGCGGTATTCCGGGATGAGGAAAACGGCCACGAAGCCCACGGCCACCACCAGGCCGGCCACCAAGGTGGCCAGAGTGCGCGCCGGCAAGCGTCTTTTGAGTTCCGCAAGGGTCATAGGCCTAACGCTCCGCCACCGTGAGCACGATCATGAACCGTAATCCCGTGGCTCCGCCGCCCAGGGATTCCAGCTCGTTTTGCTTGACCTGGGCGCTCTCAAACAGGTTCGCGCCTTCGAGGCCCACCACGAAACTGGCCAGCTTGGAGTCGAACAACCGGGAATCGCCGGTGATCATGCCCGTGAGCACCACCCGTCCCGGAGCGGCCGGAGTCCGGGTCCCGGATTTGGGATGGTCCCCCGGCTTGGGTGCTTCCTTGGGCGGCGAGAACTCACCGGTCAGACTCCCGATGCGCACATCCTCCGGCGCCAGGGACAGCACCGCGCCCCACAAACCGAGGATCTTGGCCCGCTCGGCATAGGCCCTGGCCGCATCGCACCGGTTTTTGAGCGCGGCGATCCGTTGGGTCAGGGCCGGCAGGTCGGGCTTGCCGCCCAGGCTGTCCAGTTCCCGCGTCAGGCTGGCCTGCTCGCCGGCCAGTTGTTGCCGGTTCCACAGGGTATCCAGGGTGAAAAAGGCCAATGCCGCCAAAAGCAGCGCCAGACCGACCAGGGTGCCCTGCTCCAAGGCCCGGGCCGTTCGGGCCTCGGCCTTGGCCTTGTAGGTGAACAGGGCATTGGGCGTGAGGGCGTTGTCGGACAGGGCCAGCCCCAGGGCCTGGGCATACAGGACGCTCGGCGCGGTCAGTTCCGGACCGAACCAGCCCGTCAGCGCATGGGCACCCAGGGGATCGAGGGCGACACACGGCAAGCCGAGCTGCTCGCCGATATAGCCGAGAAACGGCCGGCTCGCTCCGAGCATTCCCGAGACCGTCAGTTTGGTCACGGCCTCGAAGCCCAGGGATTCGCGGAAATGCTTGAGGGTCATCTCGACCTGGCGCACCAGGCGCGCGGCCGCCGGCTCCAGCAGAGCCATGATTTCGGATTCGGCCAGCCCCTGGCCGGGATTGGTCGGGCTCAGCGATTCACAGCCGTAGATGATGCACCCGAGCAGTTCCCGGGCATCCTCCAGGCTGACCGAGGCGGACGTGGGCGTCTCCTGAGGCAGTGTCGCCGGCGGAGGGGGCGTTTCCACCGGCGCGTCGAGCTCCAGCACGAACCCCGAGTCGCCAAGGTCGAGGCTGTCGAGGTCCACCACCGACTCCCCCGACTCGGACGGCTGGCCCGGCGTCTCCGCCGCCACGGCCGAGGCCGCCGGCTCGGCAGACGGGGTAAACGCCTGGCCGCCGATGCCCTGGCGCCCTTCCAAGCCCTCCAGGACCGCCTGCTCCATCCCGGACATGGAGGTCTTGATGACCCGCATGAACATCAGAGAACCGTTGTTGCAGATCTCCAGGCGCGACCAGTCGCGGCCCACGTGCAGGTTGGCCGTGGCCCCGGCAATGTCCGGCACCACGTGCCGCCGGTACAGGGTTTGGAGGGCAAAGGGGTCCATGGTCAGCCCGGTCAGGGGATAGCCGGCCTGGGCAAAGGCTTTTCCGAGATGCGCAACGACCTCGCGATCGGCCGTATAGGCCAGGGTAGCGAGGCGGGACACGCCCTTCTCGGCCACTTCGCCCCGGCGCTCGAAATCGAAGACCACCGCCGCTTCATCAAAGCCCATTTCCTTCTTGGCGGTCCAGAAAACAGCGTTGTCCACCTGCCGGGACGCCACCTTGGGAATGGTCACATACTGGATATTGGCTCGGGAATTCTGGGTGGCGGCCCAAATCCGGGGCTTTTCCCCGTCCGCGCACAAGCTGGACAGAGTCTGACGCAAGACGGTCACGAAGGCCTCGGTACCGGGCTCCACGCCTTCCCCCAACGGCACATTGGCCGTTCCCAGCACCTCGTAGTCGAGATCCTGGCCCCGGACCTTGACGCACACCAGCCGCGACGGGGAAACATCCACCCCGATCTGGACCTGCCGGCCCGCGGCGGAAAAACGCCACTTGCGCGCCCGGATTTTGCTGACGAGCGGCTGCTTCCGGGCCGCGTCGGCAGGCCCCTCGGCCTTGTTCGACGGCCGGATGAGTTGCAGCAGCCGATCGTTCGGCGAAATTTTACTGTCCTTGCCCACGGAGTGCTCCCGATCGATGCCTCGAAGCCGCCCTATCCCTGCAACCGCGTCATGCGCACCACCTCATCGTGGGCGATGCGCCATCCCCGCCCCACCTTGGCCCCATGGAGCGTATTGGTCCTTATGAGCTTGCGCACCGTCTGGTCGCTGCATTTGAGCAGACGGGCCACTTCCTGAACGGTATAGGTCTCCTTGACTTCGGTTGTACGTATCTGCATCCCACATCACTCCTTATCGCTCACTATCGATACCTACCGTCACGCCGCGGTAAAAAAAAACCGTGGCGCCGCCCCCCGGAACGCGTGCGCGCGTTTGACTTTGTCACCCATAGCGATCTGCCGTTTCATTTCGTGAAACCCGATGTCCTTCGGTCTCTTTCCCCTAACCCACCGTCTTGTTTGAGACTGTCCGCAACCTTGCGCTCTCGGGGCCTGGGGAACGTCCCTTATGCTTCAAGAGCCGTGCCCAAACACCGCCCCCCTGGCCGCCGGTTCCACAACCCCGTGGTTTCATGCTAGGTCCACCCGCACACGCTACCGCCGACCACGCCCGGAGAGACCATGGCCCAAATCGATGCCTTTTTTAAAATGCTCAAGGAAACCGGCGCTTCGGACCTGCACCTGTCCAGCGGTTCCCAGCCGCTGGTGCGCCTGGCCGGACGACTGGAACGCATCAAATACAAGGTGCTGGAAGAGCAGGAGCTGGCGACCCTGCTCTATGAGATCGCTCCCCAACGGCTCATCGCCGCCTTCGAGGAGACCGGAGACCTGGACTTCGCCTACGCCGCCCCGGGCATCGGCCGTTTCCGGGCCAACTACTTCCGCCAGGAACGCGGCCTGGCCGCCGCCTTCCGGGCCATTCCGGAAGCCGTGCCGAGTCTCGGCGATCTGGGGCTCCCCGACATCCTGGCCGAACTGGCCCTGCGCCCCAAGGGCCTGGTCCTGGTCACGGGTCCCACCGGTTCGGGCAAATCCACCACCCTGGCCGCCATGCTCCGCCACGCCAACGAAAACCGGCGCGACCACATCATCACCATCGAAGACCCCATCGAATACGTCCACAGCCCGAGCGGCTGCCTCATCAACCAGCGCGAGGTCGGCCGCGACACGCGTTCCTTTGCCGCCGCCCTGCGTGGGGCCCTGCGCGAGGACCCAGACATCATCCTGGTCGGGGAAATGCGCGACCTCGAAACCATCGAACTGGCCCTGGAGGCGGCCGAGACCGGCCATCTCGTGCTCTCCACCCTGCACACCGCCTCGGCGGCCAAGACCGTCGACCGCATTATCGACGTGTTTCCCGGAGACCGGCAGGCGCAGATCCGTTCGGCCTTGTCCGAATCCCTGTCCGCCGTCCTGTCCCAGACGCTCCTGCGCCGGGCCGACGGTCCGGGCCGGGTGGTGGCCCTGGAGCTGCTGCTCGCCACCACGGCCGTGCGCAACCTCATCCGCGAAAACAAAATCTTTCAGATTCCCTCGGTCATGGAGACAGGCAAGGCCCACGGCATGCGCACCCTGGACGACGCCCTGCTCGAACTGGTCACAGCCGGCCGCATCGCCCCGGCCGATGCCTGGCGCAATGCGGTCAACAACCCCCGTTTCGCGGACTATGCCCCGGCCGCGCCCGCCAAGGAGGCCTGAGCCGTGGCCGCGCCCTTGTGCGACCGTTTGATCGGCGCAGCCCTGGCCGCCGCGCCTCGGGCCGCGGACGTGCTGTTCGTTCCGGGCCGGCCGGTCCAGGCCCTGGTGGACGGCGGTCTGATCGCCCTGACCGGTCCCGAGGCCCCGTCGGCCCTGACGGCGGACGCGACCCAAGAGCTGGCCCGGGAGCTTATGACCGGCGACGCGCGCCTGGAAGCCGATTTGGCCACGCGCGGGTCCTGCGATCTGAGCTACCGTCATCCGGACGGGGCGCGGTTCCGGGTCAACATCTTCCGGGCCCTGCGCACGTTGCGCCTGGTGCTGCGCCGGCTGCCCGACACGCCCCCGGCCCTGGAGAGCCTCGGCCTGCCGCCGGTGGTGGGGAAACTGGCCGGCTTGGCCGACGGGCTGGTGCTCGTGGTCGGGGCCACGGGCTCGGGCAAATCCACCACCCTGGCCGCGCTTCTGGCCCGCATTCTCGACACCCGGCCCATCCACGCCGTCACGTTGGAGGATCCGGTGGAATTTCTCCAGGCACCGCACCTGGGACTGATCAGCCAACGGGAACGTGGCACGGATTTCCCGGAATTCTCCGAAGGACTGCGCGCCGCCTTGCGCCAGGCGCCCCAGGTGCTGCTCGTCGGCGAGACCCGGGACCGCGAAACCGTGGATACGGCCCTCGCCGCGGCCGAGACCGGCCATCTGGTCCTGGCCACCGCCCATACCGATGACTGCGCCGGCGCCGTGACCCGGCTTTTGGCCTTTTTTGGGCCGAACGAGCAGGAACTCGCCCGGTCGCGCCTGGCCGGCTGCCTGCGCGCCGTGGTGGCCCAGCGCCTCCTACCCAAACCCGGCGGCGGCCGGGTGGCGGCCTGCGAAGTGCTCCTCGCCACCCTGCGCATGCGCCAGCGCATCGCCGCCGGCGAAACCGCCAGCCTGGGGTTCCACGACATTCTCGAACAGGGCGCCGCCCATGGCATGGTCACCTTCGACGCCTCCATCGCGCGGCTGTTCGCCGCCGGGCAGGTGGACGAGGCCACGGCCCTGGCCCGGGCCACGGACCGCTCCGCCACGGCCCGAGCCCTGGACACGGTCAAGGCCGGCCGAGGCCAGGCGATATCGGACATCACCGGGTTGACGCTGGAGGGGGAAGAGCCTCCGGCGGCCAGGCGAGGCGCCGCCTCTCCTGGACCTCTCCGCCGGGGGGAATAATTCCCCCCGGACCCCCTTGACGGGGGGGAGGGTTCCCTTCACTCTACAGTCGTCCGTGTCTCCACTTTTCCTGATCCCCGTGTGAGGGGTCCGGGGGCATCATGCCCCCGGCCGCCGGAGGCGTCTTCTCCCCATGGACCGCGTCGTCACCCTGCTCGTGCATCCCGACCCGGAAGTCCGGGCCGTATTGCGCGGTCATCTGGCCGGCGTGGATTTCATCCGGGTCATCGGCGAGGCGGCCGATGCCCGGGAAGCCTCCGAGCTGCTGCGCGCCATCCCCTATGGGCTGCTTTTTTGCGGTGTGGACCTGCCCGGCGAGGTGGGCGGTTTCGAACTGGCCGAAGCGCTGATCGCGGCCAAGCGCAAACCGGAACTCGTTTTCATCGCCCCGGACGCGAGCCTGGCCCTGCGTGCCTTCGAACTCGGCGCAGCGGATTATCTGCCCTGGCCGTTTCCGCCCGGCCGGCTGGCCCTGACCGTGGACCGCCTCGCCCGGCTGCGACCGACCTTTCGCCAGGCCCCGACCCCGGAATGGCGGGCCGGCGGACCTTCCGCCACGTCCGAGGACGAAGCCGAGGACACCGAGGAGACCGTGCGTCTGCCCCTGGAAGAGGACGAGGAGGACCGGTTCCTCTCGGCCCTGCGCCAGGCCTGGGACATCCGGCAAACCCGACCGGCCGACATCGAAAAACTGCCCATCACCCTGGACGGCCGCACCATCCTTTTGCCCTATGCCCAGATTCTTTTTATCGAGGCCTACGAGGACTATTCGTTCGTGCACACGGCCACCCAGAAACTGCTCACCTCGTATCGCCTGAAAAACCTGGAGGAGCGGCTGCGCCCCCACCGTTTTTTCCGGGTGCACCGCAAGTATCTGGTCAACCTCGACCTGGTGACCGAAATCGCCTCGCTGCCCGGCGGCAATTTCATGCTGCGCACGGCCGGCAAGACCCGCATCGAGCTGCCCATCGGCCGGCGCCGCATCGGCGAGCTCAAGCAGATTCTGGGACTGTAACGGGGCTCGCCCCGCCAAGGAGGAAGACGCATGGAACCGACCGGCACCCTGGAGAGCCTGCTCGTCGAGGAACGGGTGTTTCGGCCGGCCCCGGCCACGGTCATCGAGGCCAACGTCACCCCGGCCGACCTCACCGAGGCCTACCGGCAGGGTGAGGCCGATCCGCTCGCCTACTGGGAAAAGGCGGCCCTGGAACTCGAATGGCACCGCAAATGGGAGTCCGTACTCGACGCGTCGCAGGCGCCCTTTTACCGCTGGTTTCCCGGCGCGCGTACCAATATCGTGCACAACGCCCTGGACCGCCACGTCCATTTCTGGACCAAAAACAAGCTCGCGCTCATCTGGGAAGGCGAGGCCGGGGATTGCCGCAAGTTCACCTATTTCGAGCTTTACCGGGAGGTCAATCGCCTGGCCGGGGCCCTGCGGGGCCTTGGCGTCGGGCGCGGCGACCGGGTGTGCCTTTTCATGCCGCCCATTCCCGAAACCATAGTCGCCATGCTGGCCACGGCCAAAATCGGCGCCGCCCACGTGTTCGTGTTCGCCGGCTATTCGGCCAAGTTTTTGCGCGAGCGCCTGAACGAGACCCGGTGCCGGCTGTTGGTCACGGCTGACGGCTTCTACCGGGGCGGGCGGCTTATCAGCCTCAAGCCGGTGGTGGACGAGGCCCTGCTCGGCACCCGGCCGGACGTGGCCGAGACCGTCATCCTGGTGCGGCGCACCGGCGGCGACATCGACTTGCAAGAACCGCGCGACCGCTACTACCACGACCTGATCCGCCAGGAAGCACCCGAGGCGGCCACGGAAATCATGGAGGCCGACGATCCGCTTTTCCTGCTTCCCACCTCCGGCACCACGGGCAAGCCCAAGGCCGTGATCCACGCCCACGGCGGCTACATGGTCGGCGCCCACCACACCTTCCGGACCGTGTTCGACGAAAAGCCCACGGACATCCATTTCTGCACCGCTGATCCGGGCTGGGTGACCGGCCACACGTATGGGGTCTATGGGCCGCTTTTAACCGGCGCCACGGTCATCCTCTACGAGGGCCATCCCCTCTACCCCCAGGCCGACCGGCTGCTGTCCATCGTCGAGCGCTACGGCGCGACCATCTTCTACGCCACGCCGACGCTGGTGCGCATGCTCATGCGTTACGGCCCCCAGTATCCGAAAAAGCGCGACCTCACGACCCTGCGTCTGCTCGGGAGCGTCGGCGAGCCGCTTGGGCCCGAGGCCTGGATGTGGCTGTACAAGCACGTGGGCCGGTCACGCTGTCCGGTCCTCGACACCTGGTGGCAGACCGAGACCGGCATGGCCATGCTTTCGCCCCTGCCCGTATCCGTGCTCAAGCCCGGTTCGGTGGGCCGGCCCCTGCCCGGAGTGGCGGCCGACGTGGTCGACCGGCAAGGCAACAGCGTGCCGCCGGGCAAGGGCGGCTTTCTCGTCATCAAAAAGCCCTGGCCGGCCATGCTCATGGGCCTGGACGGCGATCCGGACGGCTATCGGAAGTCCTGCTGGGAGCGCATCCCGGGCCTCTATTTCACGGGCGACGTGGCCAGTCGGGATGAGGACGGCTATTTCTGGATCAGCGGCCGGGCCGACGAGGTGCTCAACATCGCCGGGCACAGGGTGGGCACGGCCGAGATCGAGGCGGCCCTGTGCGGTCACCGGCTCGTGACCGAAGCGGCGGTTATCGGCGTGCCGGACAAGATCAAAGGCGAGGTGGCCAAGGCCTTTGTGGTGCCGGCCGAGGGCTGGCGGGCGGCCTTTCCCGACGAGGACGCCCTGGCCGCGGACATCCGGGCCCACCTGCGCCGGGAACTGGGGCCTATCGTGGTGCTGCGGGCCATCGAAACCCGTGACACCTTGCCGCGCACCCAAAGCGGCAAGATCCTGCGCCGGGCCCTGCGCGCCGTGGAACTCGGCCTGCCCGCGCCGGACGTGCCGGTGCTGGAGGAATAGAGGCAGAAAGGAAGAAGCAGGCGTGAAGGATGGCGGGAAAAACGCCTCCGGCGGCCAAAGGGCGAAGCCCTTTGGAATCCCGCCAGGCGGAAGAGGAGGGGCCGAGGGTGCTCCCCGTCAGCCCATGTTTTTGAAGCCGAGCAGCACCCGGTAGGGTCCCGGTACGCCCTGAGGTGCCAGGGCCACCCGATCCCCGCCGGTCACAACGGCCAGATCAGGCGTGACGGCCTTGCCGTTGACGAAGATCACTTCGACCATATTCTCTGGGATATCAAGCTGTTCCAAAAGTGCCTGTCCGGTTATCTCACCTTCGACGGTCACTTCCTTGGGGTTGCTCCAGTTCCGCTTCCGAAACATGTCGGAGAGGCCCATGAACGCGCGCAGTTCGATTTTCGATGCCACGAACACTTCCTCCAGTCGCATTTCCGCCCCGGCGGTACACAGTTTCACTTCCGGCCCGCACTGGCAGCACCCGCAGGCAGGCAACGCGCGGGACGCCAGCCTGCATCGCACTGTAGAGGAGGTCCACGGGAGCGTCAAGTTAGGACGACCGGGACGCGTCTCCCCCACCGTGCGCTGGCGGGTCTCCCAGATAACTGCGGGCGAACGGCCTTGTGCACCGTTCGCCCGCAGTATCAAGCGCGTCTTCGCGCGGAGTGAAAGGCAGCGGGCTAGAAGTTGAAGACCTCGTCGATTTCCTCGTCCGTGAAGTCCCAGGTCGTATTGTGCGGCGGGCACGGCTCCTCGAAGAACTCGGGCAGCCGGTCGGCGGCGTTGGTCATACCCGCACGCTGGTTGAAGCCGCGCTCGGTCTTGAGAATGGTCTTGCCGAGAGCGGAGACGTCGTCGGCGGTCAGGGACAGGCCATACTGGGCGTTGATCATGTCGACCAGGGCGTTGAAGCCGTCGGCGATGTCCAGGATGGCGAAGGCGATGAACAGGCACATGCCGGTGCTGTCCACGGCGGCGGTGGCAATCTGGAGATTGCGCGACAGCTCGATGTTGCCTTCCTTCTGCAGCGGATCCACGAAGCCGCCGACCTTCAGGATATTGGTGGCAACCGCGTATCCGGAGGTGTGGTCAGCGCCCATGGGGGTCGTGGCGTAGGTCAGGCCGACGCCCTTGACCGCGCGCGGGTCGTAGGCCGGGATGGCCTGGTTCTTGACAACCGGCACCCGGGTCTGGCCGTAGACGCGGCCGACTTCGCCGGCGCCGCAGCCGAGGATGCGACCGAGCGGCGTGCCTTTACGGATTTCCTTAATGAGGTCGAGGGCAGCCTTGCCGTCGCCCCAGGGGATGATGCCGGCTTCCATGGCCACGCACACGGCCACGGTGATTTCGATGGAGTCCACACCGACATCGTCGCACTCACGGTCGGCGTAGGCGATGGTATCCAGATCGTCGATCATGCCGTTGGCGCCCAGGGCCCAAACGGTCTCGTATTCGAAACCGCTGGTGATGTACTTGCCTTCCGGATCGACATAGTGCTGGGAGCAGCGGATGATGCAACCGGCATGGCAACCGTGGGTCGGCTTGCCGCCCCGGGCTTCCATGTTGGCGGTCATGGACTCGCCGCCGATGTTATTGGCCCATTCGTTCCGGCCGCTGCGGAAGTTCTTGGTGGGCAGGCCGCCGGCCTCGTTCAGGATGTTGACCAGGATGTTGGTGCCGTACTTGGTCAGACCCTGGCTCGTGACCGGGTGGGTCGACAGGGCGGTGGCGAAACGCTTGGCCGCGCTCTTGAAGGCTTCCTTGTCGGCGATGGGCACACCGGGAGCGCCGGTGTCGTCGATGACAATGGCCTTGATCTTCTTGGAGCCCATGACCGCGCCCAGACCGCCGCGACCGGCGCTGCGGATGTTGCTCTGGGGATCGGCAAAGGAGATGTTGGCACCGGTGAGGCGCATTTCACCGGCCGGGCCGATGATGGCCACGCCGACCTTGGGGCCGTATTTGGCCTGCAGGACCTTGATGGCCTCGTAGTTGCCCATGCCGATGGTCTCGGCCGGAGCTTCTTCGATGGTCACGCTGTCCATGGTCATCTTGACGACGAAGTACTTGTCTTCTTCGGGGATCCCTTCGAACACGATCGCCTTGATGTTCATCTTGGCCATCTTCTGGGCGAAGGTGCCGCCGGTGTTGCTTTCCTTGATACCACCGGTGAGCGGGCTCTTGGCGCCGCAGGAGAGGCGGCCGGAGTTGGCCGCGCTGGTGCCGGAGAGGAAACCGGGGGCGAAGATCAGCTTGTTGTTCTTGCCCAGCGGATGGCAGGTCGGTTTGACTTCGTTGGCCACAAACGTCGAGGTCAGACCACGACCGGCCAGGCCGGCGTACAGTTCGGGACATTCTTCGGTCGTGATGGCCTTGGTGCCCATATCGACCCGGATGAACTTAGGCATAAAATCCTCCGTTTAGAGCGTTTGAAAAATGGCCCACAGCGGCCTTGTATTCCACTGGGTGGCGCTGCATGCGTCCTTGAACCGATCTCTCACAGGCTTGCGTCCGCACCCCCGACCGGAGCTTGCGTTGCCCGGCAACGCGCCCCTGTCCGTCGGGGTTGGTGTCTCGTGTTAGGTTAAAAAAAGCAATGTTCGCTCCATTCTTATTATACCATGAAAAATGAATCGGTTACA